>Ga0265297_10001601_pt1 | contig 51902 bp, 47 predicted proteins | sample Munlanlwell13791_FD_192502 | JGI IMG/M metagenome (GOLD analysis project Ga0265297, IMG submission 192502) | Leachate microbial communities from a municipal landfill in Southern Ontario, Canada - Leachate well 137-91 | ecosystem: Engineered > Solid waste > Landfill > Unclassified | place...
TCGTACGCAGTATTATTTGCATGTCGAAGAGGCTGTTTTTCGCTTTAACAATAGAGACCCCCACAAACTGCGCTGTGTTATCAAAAGAATCTTGAATTCGTAGGGTCAACATCTAGGCCAGATCGCTGATAAGGGGAGATTTAGAGGGGTTATCGAAAAAACAAGGGGTCCTTCGCCGTTCAACCTCATGCCACTTTCAAGTACTTGGCGTCTTCAGGATGACACGGTTTTGGGTTTATCAGGAATTTGATGCCAAAACAAAACATCCGCTACTTGAGCGGATGTTTTTTGATCGATGTTTGAAATTATTCAGCGGCTACTTCTGCAACTTCTGCGACGACCTCCTGTTCAACTGGCGCGGTCTTGGTTTCCGGAATCGGATTTGCGGCTTTGAGTTTGGAATGGACTTCTTTCATGCGCTTCTTTTTGTCCTTCAAGAACGAAATGTTCTTGCGTCGAACTTTGAATTGCTTGACGAGCTCGATTTTTTCGATGGACGGAAGAATCAGCGGGTAGATGCGTTCAACGCCCACGCCGTCGCTGACTTTGCGAACCGTCATGGTCTTGCTTTCGTTCTTGCCGCGAACCGTAAGCACCAGGCCTTCGTAGACCTGAATACGATCCTTCATTCCCTTCGCGGTTTGCTCAGAAATGTGCTGATGGACGCGGATCTGCATGCCGGTTTCCACCTGCTCGGGCTTGATGACTTGGAACTGCTGTTGCTGGGCCATATTGGGTATATTGAGTAGCGGGATCATAGCGAAAGATGAGTAAAAGGTCAAGAAGAAGGGCATGGGGCGTGGGGCGTGGGGCGTGGGGAAGAAAGAGAAGATATCAAAAACCTAATAAAATGATGTTTTTTACTATACTCCTGCCTTTTAGTTTGACGGTTTGGGAAGAAGTCTCCATACTTGGAAACGTGGACTTTGAAAAGAGGTGAACATAGATCAGAAAAGAATCAAATCAGCGGTATTCGTGTTTTTGCACGGACCAAGGGTGTATAACGACGGAGAGTGGGAGCCGATTTTGTTGGATGTACTTCATGAAGTCGGATTTCAAGCGGCCAGCCGTCTTCGATATGAACAGCGATTGACTTTGTATCGCTCGGTTTCAGCGAGCGGCATGCCCGGCATTATCGGGTCGCATCTTGAAAGCGATCAGATACAATTTGGAGTGGTTGTCGAAGAGAGATCGGGAGGACGATGGGAATTCGTCGTCAACAAAGATGCGATCCGATGGTTGAATAAAGTCGCTCGACACATTCAATTGTCGCGTAGCTGTCAGGAAGTGAGGAGGATCACAAAAGGGAAGGGCCCTCTTGAGCCCTTGTCCGATCTCCAATCAAAAAAGCTTCAGAAGCTTCTCGCTCGCCAGGTTCGTGGCATCAATGAATCATTGGAGATCGTGGAATCGTTTGATAATGATCCAAAGACATTTCAGGAATACGAAGCGAAATTGAAAAGGCGGAGATCCAAGCCGTGGGCATTCAAGACGTTTTTCGATCAGGCTTTCGAAGAACTTTCGCGCATGCTCGAGGAATCAAAAGCTTTGGAGCCTATCCTTCTGACCGCAGACGGAGACATCTTTGTTCAGAATGATCCGCCTGGACTGCACAAGAGAAATTTGCGGGATGGATCAAAACTCGCTCCCGGAAAACATCTGTATTGCGGAGGAATCATTACCTTCAAGCGGATTTCAGAAACAACACAGGTTGTTGTCTGCAACGGCGAGTGCAATCTGAGCGTTTCGATCCCGCTGTCTATTGAGAATTTTACCGATCTCCGTGCTCGAGGCGAGCAACTGAAGCTTGCCGTCGACAGTGAAGGCCGTGCCGGTTCTCAACCATAATACAATCGAGCGTTCCGACTCTCATCGGAACGCTCGTTTTTTTTGCGTTACGCAATCCCCCATAGCTTTCTTGAACCCCATAGCTTTAGCGAAGGGGTTAGCGAAGGGGGACCGTCTACCACCTACGACCTACCACTTACCTTCTTCAAAATCACCTCCGCTGTTGCCTCTGCTCCCGGTAACGACGTCGTATCAACGACGAGGTCATAGTGAGACGGATCCAAATAATCGACGCCGTAATATTTTTGATAGCGACGAGTATCCGAATCCATGCGGTCTTTTGTCACGCGTTCCGTTTCTTCGATGGAAGAATACATGACCTCATCGTCGCGTTCTTCGTTCGGATCCTTCCGGGCGGCGTAAATGCGTTTTGCCGCTTCATGCATATCGCAGGTGAGCAGGACTTTGAATGCCTTGGGAATAAAAAACCATGTGAGCCGTCCCTCGATAACAAAGTTATCCTCGGTTTCTCCGAGATGTTTTTGATAGTCGTCAACCTCTTTATCCGTAAATGCTTCTTTTTCGCCAAGCGTATTTAATTCATTGATCGTCATTCCCCGTTCTTTTGCCATCTTGCCGCGTAGATCGCCAATCGAATACTGCGGCCAGCCGAAATGTTTGGCGATAATGCGCGAGACGCTTGTTTTCCCCGAGCCGGGAACTCCGGCAATGGCGATAATCATAGAGAAGAAGCCAGTAGGCCATAGCCAGTAGCCAGTAGGAAATTGCAATTCCTACTGGCTACTGGCTCAACCCTACTGGCTAATATCATAGTGAGTTAATGACATTTTGGAAGTCATCGTCTAATGGGATCTCGAACAACTCCCGCTCTCCAGTCGAGGGGTCGATGAAGGAAAGGGAGGTGCTTTGGAGCATGAGGCGCGGAGAGGCAATGTTGCGGATCGTGCTTTTCATGGCGTAGAGCGCGTCCCCGACGATCGGATGCTGGATAGCAAATAAATGCGCGCGGATTTGATGTGTGCGTCCAGACATGATTTGGAGCGTGAGCAAGGTTGCGCCTTGATATCGTTTTTCAACTTGATAGTGCGTCCATGCGGCCTGTCCGCTTGTGCTCGTTTCCGGAATCGCGGACATGCGCGCTTTGGTCGACGATCGCGCAATGCGGAATTTAATTTCGCCCTCGTCGCGTTCCATGTCATCATGCACGAGCGCGGTGTAGATTTTTTTTACCGAGTGCTCGGCAAATTGTTTTTTCAAATTCTCAAATGCCTCGTGCGTCTTTGCAATCACCACAAGTCCGCTCACATCTTTATCCAAACGGCTCACAATTCCCGGGCGCGAAGGATCTTCGCCGATCTTTGCGACTTCCGGCGCATGCGCCATGACCGCATCAATCAATGTCCCATCCGCATGATCATGATCCGGGTGCATGAGCACGTCGCACGGTTTGTAGACGACGATCCAGGAAGGAGTTTCTTTGATAATGAGAAGGTCTGTAGGTCTGTAGGACTGTAGGACTGTAGGTCGGGAGGATTCGTCGCGTTTTGCTTTCAATTCTGCCCCGCCATATTTCCTCTTTTCTTCTCGCTCCTCGTGCTCGTTCCTCGCTTCTATCTTATCCCCGGATTTCAAAAAATGATGCGACGTCACCATCTTCCCGTTCACGGTAATACAACCGGCGTCGATGATTTTCTGGATCGCGGATCGCGATACGCCATCCATGTGTTCGACCATGAATGCATCAAGGCGTTTTTTCGTATCTTTTGCTGTCGCGGTCCATGTCTGATTCATGCGCCAAGTATGCCTGAAAGAGGTGGATGAGGCAATGCACTCCTTCGCCCTCGAAGACTCGGGCTTCGGAGCACCATCCTTCACTTGCCATTTTGATGTTTATCTTTTTATTGTTGGCCGTGCCATCCGAAACCCCGCCCTTTTGGGGCGGGGTGAAGGATGGTGGGCCTGCTTGGACTCGAACCAAGAACCGCAGAGGTATAAGCTCTGTGCTCTAACCAATTGAGCTACGGGCCCGGAACTACGATCTACGAATCGTAGCCGAAACTCCCGATTTTTTCAAGATAGAGAAATCCCGTTCAAGCAAGCTTGAACGGGATTGAGAGTAGGTACGGACGAGGAAGGGGGATAGGATGTTCGGCGCAAGCGCAGGGTGGGGGAGGGCCGAACAATACTTGGGGTGTCACAACCTCGTCCGTATTGATCATGTTGTATCAGGGGATAAAGGCAGAGTCAAGAAGAAGAATAGGGCGTGGGGCGTGGCGTTTGGGGCGTGGTGAAATTCACCGAACGCTACGCCCCACGCCCCACGCCCCAATTTTCCACGACTGGCGGACAATCGCATGCTCCCGTCCGCACTCTTCGAGATACTGAACCGTCTTCGGATCCGAGCAGTAGCCGCTTCCAAAGTCATATCCGATTTCTTCGCGCGCGAGGGAAATCAATCGCTCGCGTTCGCTTTTGGCAAGAATGCTCGCCGCGCCGACGGTTTTGTCGTGCGTGTCTGCGGCAATGCGAGCGATGATGATGTGATGGGGGATGGCATGGCTTAATTCTTGGAGACGCGCGGCATGCTTTTCCGTATTTCGAGAGATCGCATCGGAAAGAATGCGTGCTGACGTATCTGCGAATGATGTTTGGAAATCTCGAATGAGCGATGACATCAAATCTTGTTCAAGCGTATTCAATGATCGACCTTCGCTTTGCACGGCCGCATCAATGTCTAATGGTTGCGCGATAACAATGCGATGCCAGCATCGTTCGCGAATCCGCTTGGCAAGATCTTCGCGTATTCTTGGCACAAGAAGTTTTGAATCCCGCACGCCGATATCGGCAAACCACCGGCGATCTTTTTCATCCGCCGCGACAATCGCAATCGCCATGGGTCCCAGCACGCATCCCCGCCCGGCCTCGTCGATGCCGGCGTATAGTTGAGTCTGCATGAGAACAATCATCTCGCTTCTGAAAAGATAGAGCAAGTTCAAGAAGGGCGTGGGGCGTAGATCGTAGGGCGTGGGAAAGAGCTCTTTCCCACGCCCTACGATCTACGCCCCACGCCCTTACCTTCTACGCCCCACGCCCTTGCCTTTTTTCCCCTTTCCAGCTACCTTTTCGCGCATATTATCCTTTCATTATCTATGTCATCATCACTTCAATTTGCACTCGGGGCCGCTATTCTCGCCCTCGCATGGGGCGCATTCCTTGTTCGCTGGGTGTTAAAACAGCCGACCGGCGAAGGAAAAATGGTTGAGATCGCTCAAGCGATTCAGCAGGGCGCAAAAGCGTATCTCGCACGGCAGAATAAAACGATCGCGATCATCGGCATTATTTTGTTCATCATCCTCTGGATGTGGCTTGGAAAAAATACCGCACTCGGCTTTGCTGTCGGTGCAATCCTCTCTGCGCTCGCCGGATACATTGGAATGAGCGTGAGCGTTCGCGCGAACGTTCGAACGGCTGAAGCGGCGAAGAAGGGAATGAAAGAAGCATTGAACGTCGCAGTGAAAGGCGGAACCGTCACGGGATTATTCGTTGTCGGTCTTGGCCTTCTCGGCGTCGCGGGTTTTTACGCCATGACCGGTGACATTAAAGCTCTCGTTGGACTCGGATTCGGCGGATCGCTTATCTCCGTCTTTGCCCGTCTCGGCGGAGGCATCTTTACGAAAGCCGCAGACGTCGGCGCTGACCTTGTTGGAAAAGTTGAAGCAGGCATCCCGGAAGACGACCCGCGCAATCCTGCCTTCATCGCAGACAATGTCGGCGATAACGTGGGCGACTGCGCAGGCATGGCCGCAGACTTGTTCGAAACATACGCAATCACGGCTCTTGCGGCCATGATTCTCGGCCATCTGTCGTTCCCGGACAATCAGCAAATCGTTCTCTTCCCGCTCGTGCTCGGCGGCATCGCGATCATCGCGAGCATTATCGGAACATTCTTCATCAAGCTCGGCGCGAAAAAGAATGTGATGGGCGCGCTCTATAAAGGATTGATCGCATCCGGCATTCTTTCGGCAATCGGTTTTGCCATAGCGGCAAATAAATTTTTTCCGCAAACTGGCGTGCTTACATCGAGCGATGTTATCCGTTCCGCTCTTGTCGGTTTGGGCGTCGCCGGACTCATGGTTTGGATTACGGAGTACTACACCTCAACGGCGTATAAGCCGGTCAAGCATATTGCGAAGTCATCCGAAACCGGACATGGAACAAACGTTATCGCCGGTCTTGCTGTTGGAATGAAATCAACCGCGCTTCCGGTGCTTGTGATCTGCGGCGGAATTTACATGGCATACAACATCGCCGGTTTGTACGGAATCGCTCTTGCGGCCATGAGCATGCTTTCGCTCACCGGAATTATCGTTGCGATCGATGCATACGGCCCGATCACGGATAATGCCGGAGGCATTGCAGAATCCGCTGGGTTGCCGGAAAGCGTCCGCGCGGTCACGGATCCGCTCGATGCCGTCGGCAATACGACAAAGGCTGTTACCAAAGGATATGCCATTGCATCGGCCGGACTCGCCGCGCTTGTTCTCTTTGCATCGTACACGCAGGAATTCGCAGACTTGGGCAAGCGACTCGTGTTTACGCTCGAAGATCCGCGCGTCATCATCGGTCTCTTTATCGGAGGACTCATTCCGTATCTTTTTGGAAGCTTTGCGCTCGAAGCTGTTGGAAAAACAGCCGGAGCCGTGGTTCAGGAAGTGCGCCGCCAGTTCCGCGAAATTCCGGGCATTATGGAAGGAACGGCCAAGCCGGATTATGCTACGTCAGTCGATATCGTCACGCGCGCCGCGCTCCGCCAGATGATTGTGCCGGCGCTTCTTCCAGTCGCTGTGCCGATTCTCGTCGGATTCATGCTTGGACCGGAAGCGCTCGGAGGACTTTTGATCGGTTCCATTGTGACGGGAATTTTCGTCGGTATTTCGATGACGACCGGCGGAGGCGCATGGGACAATGCAAAGAAATATATTGAGAGCGGGAACTTCGGCGGAAAAGGATCATTCGCTCATCAGGCCGCTGTTACAGGCGATACGGTCGGCGATCCATACAAAGACACCGCCGGTCCGGCGATTAACCCGATGATCAAGGTGTTGAATATCGTCGCGCTGTTACTTGTCGCATCGCTACTCTAATCAATAAGAAGTTAGAAGTTAGAATTTAGAAGTTAGACATAGGAGTGATTATTCTAACTTCTAACTTCTATCTTCTAACTTCTATTTCTATTTATGCCGCGTGTCTCGCGCATCACGATTAGTCTTCTTGTTTTTGCTGGTCTTGCGATTGGCGCAGGATGTTTGCATCGGCCAGCGCAGGAAAATCAAACAAGTGAAGACGATACCCAGCGAATCGCGGATGCACTCGCTTCATCGACGGCTGTATTGAACGCGACAACGTCAACGCCGTCCGATGCCACGTTAACGCGATGGGATGAGCAATCGTTCGCTCCATTACAGCTCGGATTCACGCCTCCGAAAGGGACATGGGTGTATCTTGCCGACTTCGCAAACTCATACTATCTGGTGCGTAGCGATATCCCGTCGCCGTCATCCACCAATCCCGCCGATCTTGCAACGCGCGACCGTATCGCCACCATCATGCCGATTGAATGGGATCCGAAAAGTTTTCCAACATGGGAATCATTCGAAGTTCGCATGGCGCAGTTCGATTGCACGGAAGGGGATTCGGAAGCGAATTTCGTTTCCTGTCTGAACGGCGAGCAGAATGTCGTCGAGGGAAAGACGCAAAACGGATTGTCATTTCGAAAATACCAGCTTGAAGCCGTGCGAAAGCGCGACAAGGCGCCAAAAGGAATGCGGACATATTTTTCCATTCGTCCGCGAACCGACGGCGGAATCGGTTTGATCATTCCCGTGAACAATAATGCGGAATTGCCGGCGGTTTTGGAATTTGTGAAAAGCTTGAAAGAGGGAAGTTAGAAGTTAGAATTTAGAAGTTAGAAGAATTACTCTTTCTTCTAACTTCTTACTTCTATCTTCTAACTTCTAATTTTTTCCAATGGACATTCTTGATCCTCGCCACGAGGCGCTTGTCGCGCATCTGTTTGATCGCACGTGCTGTGTTCTTGGAATGCAGGGGTTTGAAATGAAACCATTGCGCCGGCGATTGCGCGGGCAGGGCAAGTTTCGATCGTTCGCTTATGGCTACACGCGATTGTCGGAACGGAGCATCACAATTGATCTCTACACCCCTCGCACCATGAAGCCACGGAAGCTCGATGCGATACTCCGCGTCATCTGCCATGAACTCGCGCATCATCAATCGCCTCCGCGCGTCATGCTCATACGATGGAAGCGCGTCGTCGTCGCCCACCATCCTCATTTTTGGCGGCAGGTAAAGAAGAATGTGAGCACGATTTCGAAAGATGAACTTTTGCGAGTATATTTTGAGTAATGGCTCCTAGCTTCTGGCTACTGGCTTCTAGCAATCAGCTGAAAGCCAGAAGCTAGGAGCCAGAAGCTAACAGCCAAACCACATGAATTCCCTTCCACCATTCCTCGAACACCGCCCGTATCGCGTTGCTCTTCGGCGCGACATCGTGCGCGACATTGTCGGCCTTGATCTGGATCCGTCACAAGATCCCATCCCTTTGCCAATGGCCGGGCAGTGGGTGTATCTCGAACTTCCGAACGAGGACGGCTCGGTTGCCCGCGCCGCGTTTTCTGTTGCGAATGCTTCGTGCGAAATAGAAAAAACGTCGCGTATTGAGCTTGCGATTCAATGCGTCGGCGCATTCACTACGCGCGCATGCCGTCTTCATGAAGGCGATGCCGTATCTTTGCAAGGACCATTTGGAGTTTTTACATTTGACGCAAGCGCCAAGAAATCATATTTTTTCGGCGGAGGCATTGGAGTTGCGCCGCTTCGAAGTATGATTCGCGAAGCGCTTCTGTGCGGAGTTGATCGTGAAATCGTTCTTTTTTTAAGCTGTCAGCAGAGCGGGGATATTCCCTATTTGGATGAACTATCTGCCTTGTCCAAACAATATCCGAACTTCCGTTTTTTGCCGGTGTGTACGCGCGAAGAAGAAGACTCCGATTGGCAAGGAATCCGCGGACGCATGACAAACGATATTTTGGATCAGGCGATTCAGTCTTACGATGATGCCACATGCTATGTCTGCGGACCAAAGCCGTTTATGGATGCGATCACCGTGCTCTTGGCAGGCAAAGGCGTGCCGATGGCCAGGATCAAAAGCGAACGGTTTTCTTGAAGAGTCCACAGACCACAGACCACAGACCGCAGACCGCAGTCTGTGGACAGTGGACCTTCTCTCTATGTCTTTCACCCGCAACAAACAAGACTTCACGTGCGAGCATTGCAACCACGCCGTGCAAAGCAATGGGTATACCAACCATTGCCCGCATTGTTTGTGGAGCAAGCACGTTGATATTGAACCGGGGGATCGCAAAGAAACGTGCTGTGGCATGATGGAACCGATTGACGTGGAAGTTGATCGCGATTCATACATCATCACGCACCGCTGTACGCTCTGCGGAGCGACAAAGCGGAATCACACGTCAAAAGAAGATAACTTCGAAGTCGTCCTTGCAATATCGACGAAGGCGATTCGGAGATCGTAGATCGCATATCGCAGGTCGGGAATATTTTTTTAATATACAAATTACGATCGATGAAACGCGGCTATAAGGCGCGTAAAAAATCTGTTGCACAGAAGATATGCCTCCAAAAATGGCTCACTTGAGCTAATTTCGTCCGTAAAAATTTTAGGAAATGTCGCGTGAGAAGCGCCACTCCTTGAGATGTGTTATACTCAAAATTCCTTTTATTTTGAACGTGTTATACTCTCAAAAGAGCCCTCGAATTTATCCGTAAAAAAAATATGAAGAAAGATCAAATTGATGCTGATAAGCTGTGGGAGGTCGCATGGACTTATATCAGAACCGTTGTCGATACCGTGCGGGAGCCATTTTTGATTCTTGATAAGAATTTGCGGGTCATTTCCGCAAACAAGACATTCTATCTGGTTTTTCAGACTATCCCCGAAGAAACGGAAAAAAAGCTGATTTACAAGTTGGGAAACGGCCAGTGGAATATTTCGAAATTAAAAATTTTGCTTGAGGATATTTTGCCGAAAAATACTTATTTTGAAGATTTTAAGGTGACGTATGATTTTCCAAGAATCGGGTATAAAGTCATGATTCTGAATGCCCGCAGGATCTATGAGACGAACGAGAAAAAGCCGATTATCCTTCTGGCGATGGAAGATATTACCAAACAAGTTCAACTCGAGGATCAATTAAAGGAGTATACAAAAAAACTCACCCTCGAAGTCGCAAAAAGAACGGCGGAGCTGGAAAACCGCGTAAAAGAGCTGGAGCGTGTAAATAAGATTATGGTGGGCCGCGAGATAAAAATGGTGGAACTCAAAAAACAAATTGATCATCTCAAGGAGCTGATCGAAAAAAAGAAGAGGAAGAGTTAAAAGAGATTGTACGGAAATGTTATCGGAAATTCTATGAGCATTGACCATCGTGCCCCTGGGGCGGACAGATCTCTCTGTGAGTCGATTTTTCGGAATCTGCCTGCCGGATTAGCATATTGCCAGATGGTTTTTGATGCTCAACAATGTCCTATCGACTCGATCTGCATACAAGCGAACAAGGAATTTGAAAAAATTACGGGATCAAAAGCCGCTGTCGGAAGAAGAATGACGGAGATCTTTCCGGCAGTCGGTAAGTCAAATCCTCATATCTTTGAAATCTGCGGTCGCGCCTCTTTAGCCGGAAAAGGTGGATTGGAAAGATTCGAGATGTACGCCGAAATGTCGTCGAAATGGTTTATGGTTTCGGTCTATAGCCCCCGGACAGAGTTTTTTGTTGCCCTCTTCCAGGATATCACCAATGAAAAACAGGTAACGAAATATTTGACTGATGCGAAAATCGCCGTCCTCAACGTTCTTGAAGATCTCCAAATCGAGAAAGAGACGCTTGCTCAAGTCATTGCGAAAGATGAGGCGATTCTTTCAAGCGTCGGAGACGGCCTAATCACAACCGATCCCGAGGGAAGAATCCTTTTGGCAAATAAAATATTTGAGACAACACTCGGAGAGAATCTGGAAGAAGTTCATGGGAAGTTTTTATCAGAAGTCATTCCGATGTTCGATAAAGAAGGAAATGCCATATCAAAAGAGGAGCGACCGATAGAAAAATTATCTCAATCAAGAGAATGGACATCGAGAAGTGATTACCACGGTCCAATATTACAAAAAGAAAGATGGGGAAATATTTCCGGTGATGATCACGCTTTCTCCTGTTCTTCTGGAAGATGAATTCTTGGGCGTCGTGGAAGTATTCCATGATATTTCAAAAGAAACGGATATTGACCGCGCCAAGACCGAATTTGCCTCACTCGCCAGCCACCAATTAAAAACGCCGCTTACGGCCATGTGTTGGTACACGGAAATGCTCATGGCTGACCGGGCGGGAAAAATTTCAAAAAAAGCGCATCGGTATGTCAAAAAAATCTTCGCCAACAACCAAAGGATGGTTGCGTTAGTGGACGCTCTGCTTAACGTTTCGAGGATCGAGATGGGGACAATGGCCGTCATCCCAAAGCAGATCCAGTTGATTGAGATCATTGACAGCGTCTTGGAAGAACTATCACAGCAGATACAGGGCGACAAATTGCGTATCGAGAAGAACTACCCACAGCAGTCGCCGACGATCAACATCGATCCCCAATTAATTCGGATTGTTTTTCAAAATCTTCTCTCAAATGCGGTCAAGTATTCCTTTGAAGGGGGGATCGTTTCCATCTCAATAAGCACCCCGGACAATGACCATGTGTTCATGACAATATCGGACCGTGGTTGCGGGATACCAGAAGACCAACAATCGCACATTTTTACGAAATTATTCCGGGCGTATAACGCCATAGAAAAAAATCCAGATGGTTCGGGACTCGGGCTCTATATCGTCAAGGCGCTGATCGAACAATCAAAAGGCAGAATTTGGTTCGAATCCGTAGAGAATAACGGCACCAATTTTTACGTCAGTCTCCCGTTGGCGTGAACGGCATCCATACCCATTCTGCCTGAATATGGAGGCCGTTGATTGCAGATACTATGAAAATACTCATCGTTGACGATGAAAATGAGATCACCGATTTTCTCGCGACGCATCTTCGATCCGAAGCGTTTTTAGTTGATATTGCCAAAGACGGCGAGGAAGGATCCTCCCTTGGAAGGATAAACGCCTATGATCTCATTTTACTTGATGTGATGCTGCCGAAAAAAAATGGGCTGGAGGTGTTGAAAGAAATCCGCATGCAGGGAAAGGCCGTTCCTATCCTCATGCTATCCGTTCGGTCTGAAACGGAAATGAAAATTGAATGTTTGAATGCTGGCGCGGATGACTATTTGGTTAAACCTTCTTCCTACTTTGAATTGGTCGCACGAATAAAGGCGCTTCTTCGAAGGCCGATTGCAATTAAAGATGAAATTTCAGAACTCGTTGTGGACAATGTAATCATCGATACCAAAAAGCACGTCGTAAAACGCAATAATAAAGAAATTTACCTGACCCAGAAAGAGTTTGCCCTCCTCGTGTATTTAATGGAAAATTCCGGCTCCGTGGTGTCGAGAAGCATGATTTTGGATCATGTCTGGGACATGAATGCCGATCCGTTCTCCAATACGATTGAATCCCACATTCTCAATCTAAGAAAAAAAATCGACATCGACGGCGAACGCAAGCTGATCCATACGATTCCGAAGATCGGATATAAGATCGGATGACTTGATACCGATTTTAGTTTTTTTTTATTTAACGCTCACTTTTCTTTTAAGCGAATTTCATGTTGGCCCTGTTATGCTCCTCTGTGAGGAGCATGTTGTTTGGAAATGTATGATGAAATTTTCAGAGAGGAATCTTGGGACATCTGCACGCGATGCTCATTATCCAAAAAACACAAAACAACCATCGAAGCGCTTCCGGCTTTCCGCAAGTCTTTTTGTGGCTCTCTGCATTGGTATCGGCGGAACGATGTTGTTTTCCACGAAGGCATCCGCCGCAACGGACTGGTTTGATTACGGTTGGCGGTATCGAAAAACAATAACGATCAACCACGCAAGCGTCCCCAATACCGATCAATCCCACTTTCCTGTTTTGATCAGCATATCAGATTCTGATCTGCGGGATCACGCCCTGCATTCCGGCGACGATATCCTGTTCACCGATGCCACGGGTCTGGCGAAAATTCCGTATGAGCGGGAGTCGTATGCCAGCGATACGGGTGCGCTCGTAGCTTGGGTGAACGTTGCCTCTCTTAGCCATTCAGCAGATACCGTGATGTACATGTACTACGGTAACTCCGGGGCGAGCGACCAGCAGGACCATGCCGGCGGAACATGGGATGCCAACTTCCAGGGAGTGTGGCATGCTCAAGATGCAAGTTCAAACACCATTGTAGACAGTACGGCGCATGCGGATACCGGCATAAAATACGGACTCGCAGGGCCGGTAGAGACAACGGGAAAAATCGGTCGCGCGCAGAGCTACAATGGCAATGATGATTATATTGGAATACATCCATCCGGATCTCTTTCCGGTTCATTCACCGTCTCCGCGTGGGCAAGCGTGCTGGACGAGAATGATCGTACGGTCATTGGAACGAGAAATGATGGAGATTTGAGTTTTGATTTTAAATTCCAGGGACAGGAATTTCTTCATGGTGACATTGGGGATGGAACGGACTGGATCACTACGAATGCCGATGCGCCTTTCGCCTATACCTTCGATACCTGGCATCAACTCGTCTATGCCGTGACTTCAACCGGATATGCCATTTACCTTGATGGAAGCGAGGCCGCATCCGGAAGCTACGATGCGAGCACGCCCTTATTGTTTGATGCGGATCACAACCTCTTTGTTGGCCAGGTAGGATATGATGAGGAATGGTTTTATGGTGCGATTGACGAAGTCCGGATCTCCGACATTGCCCGATCCCCCGACTGGATTAAAACGGAATACAACAACCAGAATCATCCATCCGACTTTTATTACTTGGGAAGCGAAGCCATCGGCGATGAAACCGCTCCTTCGACGCCCGGTCTTCCAACAACGGCTTCACCGACGAATACAAATATGCCGACGTGGTCTTGGACCGCTTCGACCGATACCGTTTCGGGACTGGCCGACCCGGCATACTCCGTCCAGTGGTGCCGCAACGCCGACTTCACAGGCTGTGATGCCAACACATCGACCTCCAACGCACCTTCGTTTACTCACTCGGTCCCGCTTGCGGATGGAACGTGGTATGTTCGCGTCAATGCAAGCGACGCGGCCGGCAACAGTTCATCCTATTCATCCTCTGGTTCTGTGTTGATCGATACGGTCGCGCCGTCCGTTCCAGGGTTGCCGGTGGCGACGGTTCCAAAAGGGGTCGCGAGCACGGACTTGAGTTCACAAGACTGGATCTGGACTGCCTCGACCGATACCGGTTCCGGGATGTCTCATTATCTTTGGTGGGTAAATGGAGGACCGAATGGAACAGTAACTGCGGCGACGAATACCACTGATTTATCAATTGGAACGTGGAAATTTCACGTTCAAGCCGTGGATCATGCGGGCAATCAAAGCGCCGATCATTCATCCCTGTTGGCGATCATGGCATCATCCATGAATGCGGTGACCGTTGACTGTAGCGTTCCGTTGATTCATACCGTTGCCTCCGCGAATGATATCTCCAATCCGATTCTCGATTTAACGCCGATTACCACCACGAACGGCATTGTTACGGAAGCCGATTTGAGTTGCAGTCTATTCCTCAAAACGCTCATCCCTCCATACTATATCATCGTTGAAATACCGTCCGGAGCCGCTATCAAAGGTCAATCCAGTCTTTGGTCCGATAAAACCATTGTTCCGCCCATTCCTATTACTCCTCTCACCACTCTGTTGCCCGCAGGAAGCCAAGTGGCATTGGCAGTCGTCGTTGGGCATCCTGTTGCTCCACTGGACATTACGAAGGGAACGAGAATCTTCATGAGTGGCCAAGCTGGAAAAAGGATTGGGTATATTTCAAACAATATATTTACCGAAATTACCAGCACATGCAATAACGATTCCCAGATTACCGGAGACGCTTTGTCCGCAGAAGGAAGCTGTAAGATAGACTCTGGTTCAGATCTGGTGATCTGGACAAAACACTTTTCACAGTTTGTGGCGTATACTGTCACGCCTGTATCTCAAGATCACTCCTCAAGAGGAGGAAACGGCATGCCGGCGGAATGGTACGATCCACCCAAGCCGCCAACAGGGGGTTTTGGATTATTCATCAATGACGGAATTTCTTCAACAACAGATCCAACCGTGACGTTGCATTTGTACGGTGGGCCAAATACGACAAGGATGGCAATCTCCCCATTTCCCGATTTTAGAGATGCCAGCCAAGAAAATTACGCCACAACAACAACGTGGAATCTATGTTGGAAAAATCCAATCTCGCAGGCTCCTTCAACATGTCCGGCGGGGACCTATACTCTCTATGCCAAGTTTTATTCGCCATGGGGAACGGCCTCTGATGTTGTTTCAAATTCAATTGCTCTCAAAGAACCGGATCGGACGGTTCAGCCTCCGACGCATTCGATAAACGTCCCAGTCAAGAATTTTCCACGCCGGCCGTTCACCGTCAATCTCAAACCCGGCCAAGTATCGAATGACGTAAAGCGATTACAAATATTCCTCAATCAATTTCCTGATACGCAAATCGCCAAAATCGGCGCGGGATCTCCGGGAAAAGAAACAAGAACCTACGGTCCTCTCACGAAAGCTGCCGTAAAAAAATTCCAAGAAAAATTCGCGGGTGAAATTTTAATGCCGATGGGCCTCAAAAAAGGAACAGGCGTCTGCGCTCAATCAACCAGATCTAAAATCAATACAATGCTTGGGTTGTAGCTGAACAAGCTTACTGAAACCGGGAAAGATTTCGAGATCACCGGTTTTTCGTTTGGCTATGGCGCATTCTTTCCTGCCCTGCCTGCCCTGCCTACCGGCAGGCAGGCGGTAGGCAGGGCAGGCGGGCGGCAGGCCATCCGAAACCCCGCCCTTTTGGGGCGGGGTGACGGGTGGTGCCCTGCTCCGGTCTTGATTAGTGGTTTGAAGGAGTTTTGAGGTTGCTTTTAGATAGCTGTTCCGACGCATTCCGGTCGTATGGAACTGGAGGAAAATGCGACAAATGCGACAGTACTTTGAGTATATCGAACTGTCTCATTTTTGATGTATTATGGCTCAACAAAGCCAAGATTATCGTGAGACACAAAATGAGGCACGTGTCTCGTTTTGATCTCAATCAAAGTTGACAAAAATCAATATTTCTAGTACGTTCCAAGAAGCACTTCACAACAAATATCGGAGGTTTGCATGATTATTGAAATCGAAGGCATAGACGGCGTAGGAAAAACAACGCAGTGCAGAATGCTCAAGAACTGGATCGAGAACCGAGGAAAACGCGCAGTCCTTGTAAAAGACCTTGAAGCAACTTTGTTTGGCAGACAGATGAAGTCCATCCTGACAACCGACTCGCCAAGAGCAAAGGAGACTGAGCTATTCGCTTTCCTTTGCTGTAAAACACAACTCTTCTCAGAAGTTGTCGAGCCCGAACTCGCACGAGGCTCCTATATCATCTGCGATAGAGGGTTCGGATCTTTTCTCACGTATTTCGAAGTACTTGGATTGAAGAGAGGTATGCTCTCGAATCTTTTATCCATCGCACTTCCGAAATCGCCGGAGCACGTTACAACTTTTTTGATCGATCTCGACGTTCCGGAAGCGTTGAGGCGAAATCTTTCAAAGCCAGCGCATTCAAAATTCGATGGTATGGGAAAACAATTCTTTGAAGCTCAACGTGCAGCATTTCTCGATCTCGCCGCATCCGAAACATGGACAATCGTTGATGGCACACAATCCATCGAAAGTGTTCATTCCTCCATCACCTTAAGTCTCGAACAAAGCATATAAAAATACTGTCTACAAAAGGCCGCCGGTTGCTACACCGACGGCCTTTCGAATTTTATGCGACGACTATCGCAAAATCTCTGATGTAAAATACTGTTCTTGAAAATGAGTCGCTTCACGAAGCTCATCATCCGTGATCGATTTTTTATCTTCTGTTACGACAACGAGTTTATCATCATTATCATTCGTTCTGTGAATGACGGCTATGCATACTCCCGCATAACTTTCGACTGGCTCATTGATGCCGATGAGATACGCATCCAATTCCTCCCCATCCGGCGAGAGAGTTCCCGGAACAAAACCGTAATTCAACGGATATGGCCATCCGAACTTCGGATGCTTAGAGTTAATAGGGCGATCTATCGTGATCGTTACGGTCTTTCCAAGGTAATCGGTTGCCACTGCAACCTGCTTTGCTTCATTTTCCATAGTTAAAATTGATTTGAATTACTTCATTTAGCATAACACACGCTCTGTAGTTATAAAAAACGGGCCGAGATGTCAAGTCTCGGCCCGTCACGTAGTTGTGCGATTTCTTCAAGGACTCATGGAAGGATCAAAGATCATGGTGCAAAGATAATCTCGATGTACCAATATGGTTTCCTCTTTTGTCCTGTGTACAGGGAGGTGCTTCTTGTCTCCGTTAAAATCACGAAAACAGTATGGATCCTTCACATCAGTTAAAGATGTTCCCTCCCCATCAAAACGTGACCATAGATAGGCTCGAGACGCGCACCCGCCTCGACATTCGTTGAGATGATTGCATCCAGCACATTGCCCAATTGATTCAGGTTCAATCCGACGTTTGCGAAAAGTCTGAAACTGAGGACTTTGAATGATGTATGCGAGCTCATCCCTGAGCAAGTCTCCGATCTTGAAATCGTGAGCATAAACACAGGGACTCACTGGCACCCTTCCGTCCGGAGTGATTGAGTGAATGCGGAACGACGTTGTGCCACATGGACAGCCTCGTGATGCCTCCTTTCCTACAATTGAACCAAGCGGCTCACCCATCTCCACCGTCTTACACTTGCTTAACAGTCGTCGCGTAACGCGATAGAAGGTCTCAGCATCAGGCACAAGGTGCATATGTTTTTGTTCAGTGGGCTTCATGAAGTTGATACGGAATAGGGCATGTTGCGACTTGGCCAGATCGAGAAACGCATCCACATGCACATCTGAAAGATTCCAGTTCATGCCGCAGGTGATAATACTGAACTCTATGCCATATTCCCGACAAATCCCCATAGCCTTGAGCGCGACGTTGTATAACGATGCGCCCCGATTACGGTTATGTTCTTCTTGAAAAGGGCTATCAAGACTGATGTCGACATCGTTTAGCAACGTCATCGAATCAGGGAATAACCGCTCAAGATAGACAAGAGAAATTCCAGCAGTCGTTAGACCGACGGCAATCCCTGCTTCATGCAATGAACGAATGATGTACGGCAAAACCGTATTTTTTGGATCCAATCCTCCAGTGAATATTGGCTCGTTTCCTCCAAGGTTGACCGTTTCAACCCCGATAGATTTGAGTTGATGGATGATACGATCCACATCGGCGATCTCGAGATTTCTCCCTCGATTTCGTACGATTGAGGAATAGCAATGTGAACAACGATAAGGACAGTCATTCCCAAGCGTCCACCCGATATTTTTTATTTGATTCGCTTGCATTATTACCTCTTTCTGAATGTGATTACAGGAACGGGTTCGGCACAGCTTCATAGCGGATTTCGTTTCGTCGATAGACCAGGGCAATCTCTTTTTCTAGTACATGATAGACATCGTGCACCATATGGATCGCTTCATCTGTAAAATGAAGATCTGCGTCTGATTCGGTACTTTGAACAACGTGTGCCAGCGCTAGCTCAAAGAATTGACAATCATACGTTTGCAATCTTCGGCATAGCGCGTGAACGACTGGATAATCTTTGTCTTGTAATACTTTCGGCGCCGTTAATGAGTCAATGATCCAATCGTAGGTTTCTGAATGAGCTCTGTGCCACCTTTTCAGGATTTCGTACATTCTGTACGTTTTCGAATCTTGAATTCGATACCGTTGAATGCTTGGTTGGAGCACCCCACTCTTTCGGAGTTTATGTGTGAACGCCGTACCTTCGGCGGCATACATTTCGGTAAAGACTCCTTTAGTAATGGGCCACGGATGTTCCTTCAAAAAAACTAAGTTCTCTTGAAGCTCTTTCATGGTCGTATAGGGATCGAAAAGGATCATACCCATCGTGATGTAGATTTCGTTTTCTGTGAGTAGCTTCAGTGCCCGTTCATTGTCCATAACCGAGGCAGATTTTCGCATTCTTTTTAGAGCGGTTTCTGAGGCATTCTCCACACCCAGGCTGGTAGAAAACCACCCAGCCGCTTTCAGAGTTTGAACAAGTCCTTTCGTTAGCCGATCGGCTCTGACTTGCGTTCTGAATTTAATCGAAAGACGACGTCGAGCGAGTTCATTACAAAATGAAGATGCCCAATTTTCGTCCCGAGGTGGTTCGATGAAACTATCATCCACGAATTTGAAATGCGTAACCCCGTATTCATCATACAAGGATTCGATTTCGTCAACGATGTTTACAATACCTCGTTGTCTCCAGCGCAAATCAGCAGATCCTTTGAGGGCAAACGAAAAAACTGAACAATAATTGCAGTGCGCTTTGCAGCCACGAGATGTGCAAACGTGAATATAATTGCGCTGGGATATGGCATGACGAATTGTATCTCGCGCGGGGAAACGTATCTCATCCAATGCCACCACAGGATCGCTACAAGGTGTTCGAACGAGTTCACTACCACGGTAAAAAGTAATGCCTGAAACAGTATCCAGTTCCTTTTTTTCAGATAGTGCACCGACTAGAGGAAGAATCACGTGCTCTGCTTCGCCTATGACAGCTACGGTAAAGCCACGCTGTAAGAAAGCTTCACCATGGAAGGTAGGTCCGTATCCCCCGCAGATCGCGGGAATATTACCAGCGACTTTTCTGATTTCGTTAAGCGTTTCATCTGCTTGCGCGAGGTTCGAGTGATAACATGACATGCCTACGAGATCTGGCCTTGCTCCGATGGCAATTCTTGATACGAGATTTTCGGTAGATAGACCTTCCAGCCATGAATCAATAATAGCTACTTCATAGCCGTCATTTCTCAAAATCGTTCCAAGATAACCGAGAGCAACCGTCTCTTCAGCTGTACGATGTGACGCCGTTGGTGGCGTCAGTAATAGGATTCTTTTAATCATTACATTCGCCTCCTTTGACATTTGTTTCTTTGTAAAAGTACGATAAGAGAGTTTGACATAAAAATGAAAAATAATCAAGTGTCCGTCATCGAGCGGAACATTGACAAATTCACTTGAATGCGCTAATTTCTTTGTGGTGTCATGCAATATTTTGCACCATAACAAATAAAGAAAGGAGCATGAAAATGCCAACCGTCGGTGTAGACTTTGGAACATGCAACTCGACATGCTCTGTTCTTCTCCCAAACGGAGACATCCATCAAGTCCGACTTGAAGAAGGGCGGAAAAACGAGTTTACCCTGCCTTCGTGGTGGTACTATCCCGAGGGCAGCAGGAAGCCAGTTATAGGTTCAGCGGCTAAAGATGCCTATATCGACAACTTCTACGGTGGAAGATTTATAACTTCCGTCAAAACCCATCTGCGCGATCTTTCGCTTCGTTCAACGAGAATATCAGGCAAACTAGTTACTCTCGAAGAAATCGTCGCTTCGCTCCTCGAACAAATACGCACTACCGTCGAAAAAAATTATGGCAACATAGATAGATTGATCGCCGGACGGCCAGTGCACCTTGCGGATTCGGAAAAGGAAGATCAACAAGTCGAAATGCGTATCGGACGCGCTTTCGAACTTGCTGGTTTCCCCGTGCCGACATTTGTTTCGGAACCAGTGGCTGCAGCTTATGCGTACAAACAAACAATCCAATCTCCCCAACTGGCCCTGATAGCCGATTTTGGAGGTGGAACGTTGGATTATAGCGTTGCTCATCTTCAGCCTATCGGTAGTGCCAAACAAGACGAGGTTCTAGGAGTAAGTGGCACACGCATCGGAGGAGAAGACTTAACGGCTGCTACGATGCGAATCTTTTGGGAATATTTTGGGTATGATTGTAAGGTGCTGGATTTTACAAGAAAACAACACCACAACATGCCTCATCGATTCTTCCACGAACTCTCCCAGTGGACGAATCTCTGGAAATTTCAATCCTTCCGAGAAGATGTATTCGGTTTCATTGGCTGGGGTTCGACCGATCCAAAAGGGCTTGAACGACTTGCCGCACTTCTCGATGAAGATTGTTATTACGACTTTCTTGCACACATGGAAGAACTAAAATTCTCCCTGAGTGCGAAGGAAGTCGTTCCATTCAACTATCATTCAGGTCCCATTGAACTCGACAAAGCCATTCACAGATCCGAATTTGAACGTCACGCTGAAAAGTATATAGAGAAGGCAAGGCGCATCTTGCACGAAGCTTTGGACAACAGTCGCATTGAACCTGAGGACATAGAAGCGGTTTTTTTGACAGGAGGGTCTTCCCAAGTTCCAGCGTTCAGACGAATGATTGAAACGGTCTTTGATAGCTCGCTTATTCATAGCGGTGATTATTTCACAAGCGTGTCACAGGGGTTGGCCGCTTACGGTATCTCGCAATGAAGATTCTTCCTCGGGGGGGATGCTGAAACAAGCATCCTCCCTTTTCGTTTTTTTAAACTTAAAAATCATCGAGCGCGTGAGTATAGATGAGCTGGGAACGATTGAAATCGTAAAGGCGGAACTCGCAAAGATGCAAAAACTGCTATCGCTGGTCTCAAAAATTGATGCTGATCCAAAGACAATCGAAAACCTCAAAAAGATCGACGTCCACGCTTGCGCAAAATTCATCTTGGAGGATGGATCAAAAGAAGAAAGACGAAACCTCCTTGGGCAGCTCAAGAGTCAGATTATCCTGAAGGATAAGAAACTCGCAATCGAACAAACAAAGAAAAAATGCCAAAGTAGCAAGATGGGCCAAAGCCTGGTCTAATCGAAACCCCGGAACCTTGCGGCTCCGGGGTCTCTTTTGGTCATGACGTGTTCCGGTCATACAGAACGCGTACGTGGTGGTGCCGAGGGTCAGAATTGAACTGACGACGCCAGCCTCTTCAGGGCTGCGCTCTACCACTGAGCTACCTCGGCAAATATGTTTGCTTCAACCATTCTTTCCCTATTCCTGATTTTAGATATTTTTCCCTATTTCGCGCTTCTTGTCTAGTGCCCACCAACTCCTGATGAATCAACTTCCAAGGACGAAAACCTTTCGTTGAGAAGACTCTGCCGGAATTATGTTCTTGAATTCTTTTTTCAACATTACCACTTAAACCAACGTAGATACGTCTTTCTTTTAAGCTCAGAAGAGCATATACAGAATACATATTCTATCTGATCTCTTTGAGCTGCGCTCCCTGCCTGCCGGCAGGCAGGTACCACTGAGCTACCTCGGCATGTGAAACGGTAAGCAGTAAGCGGAGAGCGGTAAGCAGAACATTTTACGCCCGCTTACCGCTTACCGCTCTCCGCTTACCAGATTTTACTTTTTTGCACCTTCTTTCCTTTTCGGCCTGTTTTGCAATTCTTATCATGTGCGGACGAGAGTATATTCTCTTCATTCAAAGAATGCAAGAGCTCGACTTTTTCGGCTTCAACTTCGAATTGTCGGAATAAAATGAGCAGAATAAGCGCGAGCATGGTCGAAAAGGCGGCGATCAGCCAGAGGCCGAATCCGGTCGCAATGCCGATGGATGCAACGAACCAGAGAGTCGTTGCGGTTGTAATGCCTTTTACAAAACCTCTCGATTGAATCATGACACCGGCTCCAAGAAAACCGATTCCCTGAATGACAATGGATGCCATGCGCGTGGGATCAACGGTTAATCCGGCAATGCCGATTGTTTGCTCGGCAACCATGATTCCAGACAGTGTCATGATCGCGGCACCCAAACCAGCGAGCGCATGCGTACGCAAACCCGCAGGCTTGCCGCGAACCTGTCTTTCGAGGCCGATGATCGAAGACAGAATCGTTGCAAGCGCAAGACGAAAAAGAATATCTAATTCTTGAATATGCATACCCCCTCTGAAAAAAGTCGATGAGTCGATAAGTCGGTGAGTCGGTAAGTGCTCTATGTCGCCTCCGAGAACTTATCGACTCACCGACTATTGACTGACCGACTCATTATACCGGCGGGGCTTGCCAATGGTCAAGGAATCATGTATGCTTTTGCCACAAAATTGGAAGATAGAAGTTAGAAGATAGAAGTCAGAAAAGGGTGATTTTTCTAACTTCTGACTTCTATCTTCTAACTTCTTCATAGAAGGGCGTGTAGCTCAGGTGGTTAGAGCGTTACACTGATAATGTAAAGGTCCTTGGTTCGAGTCCAAGCACGCCCACCACCCGTCACCCCCCGATAAGAATCGGGGGGTTTTGGGTGGCACGGCCATAAATAAAATAAAAAAGTTGGATGAACTGTGTGACGGGTGTCCCCCGTAGCTCGAGTCTTCCTGCCTGTCCGGTAGGCAGGCGAGAGCGAAGGGGGACGGTTCGACAGTATCTGCGCGGGTTTCGAATATCTGTGGCCATCTTTTTCATACATTTTTTGATATTGACTTCTCCTTCTTTTTTCCCTACACTTGGCCCATTCACTGCATAAACAGATAACAGAAGGAGGTTGCGTGAAGTTTGAAATGTTCTTTCGAAATACAGAAACCGAACTCAAGCCGGGGGATAGCGTTCTCATCCATCGAGAGATTGGAGAAGTTTCTTTTTTTAGGAATGGCGATACGATATATACGAGAAGACAGACTGAAGGAGACAGCTTTCGTTTTACGGAAAGGAATGTCGCGCCAACAAAAGGGATTCGCCTGAAATTCCCTGACAGCGAGCCAATGGATCGATGCGACATACTGGCCGCAACCGATCTGATCGAAGCGTTTTCAGGCATGTCCTGCAGGCATCTCGAATCAAACGACGATATTGTTCGATATGTTCTGAAGGCGGCAGATCAGAATCGCCTATTCTGTCCGGGCGACGCGCTCGAAATATTCGTTCGCGGACATGTTCTTGTTTCAAAGGCGGATTGCTCGCATGTTCACTTGTGGAAGACGTGGAGCATGTCGTGCATTGCTGAAGCCATCGGCATCGCTGAACTTGCGAGCGCCGTCGGGAATATTCAGCTTGAATCCGTCGATTCTGCGGGCGAGTACGCTCTTGCCTATCAGGCTATTGCGCCCGAAGAAGAAAAGGATGAAGAACAGCCGATCGTGGAGGAAGACGAGCCGTTTCTCCGAATTGTTGCGTGAGTTCTTTCATCAATCAGACTCCGGAAGCCATATTCATCATACGGCATCCGACAACCCGGGCGGGGGCGTCATCGACGTTCCCCGCCCTTTTTTTGCCCTTGACGCGAGGCCTGTTTCATGGTAAGGGATAGGCACTGCCCTGCCGGGCAGGAAAGGAACGGGTTCATGATCTTTCACATAACGTTTTGGGACGAATTAGCCGTCTTTATCTTAGGGGTTACAGCTCTGGTAAGCGGAGGTATCTGGCTCGTGTTCGCGATCATATGCTTTGCCGTGAGCGATCGAAAAGCGTATCTCGCCTATACAAAAACATTTGCTCAAATCACTTTGGTTGGTTTCACTCAACTGTTTCTGCTCTTCTACGGCCAGTGGATGATTTCTCAAGATAAAAGCGACGAAGATCTTCTTCTGGTCATCAGCGGATTTTCTTTTCTCGCCATGATCGCAAACTTTCTGTTTGCTTACCGATCGCTGTCGCATGAGCGGGAGCGCAGACGCAACAAAGGAGAATCGCAAGAGCAGAAAAAACGATTCAACCTTCCGCCGCCGCGAACGCCGCCCAAGCCTTCAGCAAAGGACGAGGATGCACCGGACGACAAAAAGGAAGGGGATGATGATACATCAGATTCCGAACAGACGCGGCAGATTGACGGCACGAGAATGGGACTCGGGCCAACCGGCGATCGCAATGATTCCGATGCCAGCGATTCGTCCGACTCAAAACCTCCGCCGGATGACGACGATTGTCCTGACGGAAAGCAACTAAAATGACAGTCTGGGATTCATCGCGTGGCACGAAGTGCTTTACGCGACGCGATGGATCCCAAGCTCGATCACAACTCCTACTGTGATCGGGCTTTTTGTTTTGGGGAGGAAGAAGAGGAATGGGAGGAATAAGAGGAACAAGAGGAATCTTCCTCCCATTCCTCTTATTCTTCTTATTCCTCCCATTCCTCTTCATATTGACTGATCCCCCAATTAACTATAAGATACCGTCGCTGTTCAGATTGAGTTCTTTTTACTTCGCCGGGGCGTAGCTCAGTTGGCTAGAGCGCCCCCGATGGACATCGGGAGAAGTCGCACGTTCAATCTTAATTAAACATCATCGGGGCGTAGCTCAGTTGGCTAGAGCGCCTGCTTTGGGAGCAGGAAGTCGCACGTTCAAGTCGTGTCGCCCCGACCATCCTTCGCTCCGCCTAAAGGCGGAGCTACGGATGGCACAGCCATTAGGTTGTGCCATTCAAGAAGATTTCCCTACGAGCGCATGCGGTCTGCCCGCCCTATCCTACACGGACATCGGCGGGCTCGTCCGCCTGTGCCCGTAGGGCACGGGCGGGTATCGTATAGTGGTTATTATGCGACCCTTCCAAGGTTGAGAGGCGGGTTCGATTCCCGCTACCCGCTCCACATACAGAACACGCCGATTATAGCGGCGTGTTTTGTATTCTGGGCTTGGTTAAGCGAAGAATCAAAACACCTGTTTTTCATATTTAGACGTTCAATTGAGCAAGGACGTTTTCAAGGTAGACACTGGGTAGACATTCCGTAGCGGTTTCGCGTTGTTCGGCCTTTGCTAACACCTCCACAGCCGAGCGCAAAGCGGACGGCGCAAGGTGGGCATATTTCATGGTCATGGCAATGGTTGAATGTCCCATGAGTTCCTGAACCGCATTTAGCGGGACGCCTTCGCTTACAAGCTGGGATGCGAACGTATGCCGGAGCGTGTGAAAGCCGATAGGCCGAATGTCTGCGGCTTTGCACGCGCGTTTGATCGCATCGTCTGCAATGTGATGGGTGAGACATGATTCGTCTCCCCTATGAAACAAGAGGCCGCTACGCTGTCTGCGTTCATAGATCGCTTTGCAAACTTCATCCGTGAGAGGGATATAGCGAACCTTGCCGCTCTTTGGCGTTCCGATATTTCCGCGAACGATAGAACGCCGCACCGTGAGCTGTTTGCGTTCAAAGTCCACGTCCTGCCATTCAAGGCCAAACAACTCCCCAAGACGCATACCCGTACGAACGGCTACAAGGATCATTTCTTTCCACATTACTTCCGTGCAATGCCGGAGAAGTGCGGAGCTTTCGGCTGGGGAGAGGAAGTCTATGCGTTGCGAGATGGTTTTGATTTTTAATATCTTCGGCATCCGTTCCAAGCGTTCCCATTCGCACGCGACACGCAAGCACCGATGAAGCACCGTGAGAATGTTATTGACGGTCTTTGCGGAAAGTTTTTGTTTGATCTTCAAGGCCTTGAAGGTCTCAATTGCTTGAGACGTGATTTTTTCAAGCGGCAACTCGCCGAAGAACGGGACGAGATGCTTTTTTAGGATCGTGACTTTCGCGCGAATTTCCGACGGCTTATTTGTATGCCGTACGCATGTCTCCATCCATTCCTTCGTAAACGCTTTGAAGGTCGTCTGTTCTGATGGCTTGGATAATGCCTTGATATCTTCTCCCCGCGACAACCGTTGCCGTAGCACGGCTTCGTAGGCCTCGGCTCCCGCCTTGGTATTCAAGGGGGAGCGTTCCCGATAGCGTATGCCGTTGATTTGAAAATCAACCTGCCAGTTTTTGTTTTTCGGTTTACGTACCGCCATAGGGTTTGGTATCGCTTCGGGAGTGTTCGAGATAGTCGAGCACGTCCGAACGCTTAAACAGAATTTTGCGACACGCTCTGTAAACGGGGAGCGCGCGCTTTGCTATGAGGCGGTAGACGCTGATGGGGGCACATCGAAGAACGCGCGCAACCTCTTTCACGTTCAAGAAATTAAGATCAACATTCAACGTGATTTGTGCTGTTTCTGTCATATTCTTTTGTCGAGGTTCGTCTGACGAAACTACCGATGAATTTTGTGAGGGCAAGGTAAGCATATAGGAGTTTGTTAGTGAGGGAAAGGGTTAAGAGGTATTTATCAGGGAATAGTGGGAGGTTTCCGCGAGGGGGAGGATGTACGTTAGTACTCCTCCCCCGCGAAACCGACTACCCCCTACTGATTCGCGGATTTTCTTTCCTTAGGGGTCTGCAAAGCGCGAATCAGCCTAGAGGAATGATTTTAGGTTCCCCGTTATGATATTTTTTCGTTGTCATGTTTTGAACTATTCTTTTTTCCGTGATTAGTTCTTTCCATGCTGAATCAAAGGCTTTTCCTGTTGAGCTATGATCGACTAAATCCGCGATCTGTTGTCTTTGATATTCCTCTCCGTCAGCCATAGCCTCCATGATCTGATCTTTAAGGATCATTTTTTCGTTTTCTTTCTTCGATTTTGTTTCTTCAAGATAGATGAATTCTGCCGTACGAGAAAACGTATCGCCCGTTAACCGCATCTTGAAGTTCGACACGAGCGATCTATCCGCAATGCGCAGTTTCTCGTAATTTACGCGAATAATTTTTTCATCCGCGCTGTCAGTTTCAAGGCATAAATGCACGTCGCATTTTCCTAAAATATCCCCGGCTCCACGTATACCTCGACCCTCTCCATCGCCCTTGCTTGGATGATGAATAAGTATGACGGTGAGTCCCTTCGTGACGAATTCCTTACGAATAATATCCATGACACGTGAGGCCTCGGCATTGTCGTTTTCATTCTCAAGACCCATGACGCTTGAAAATGGATCGAGGACAAGTAGTTTGATGCCTTTTTCTTCAATGAAGTGCAAGGCATCGGTGCGTGAGGTCTTGTCGTTGAATTTGAAACCTCCGTCAATGAGAAAGAATGAGTTTGAGTCTGTACCTTTAAAACCCCTAACTCGTTCTTTGATTGTTTGAATCGTGTTTTCTTCTTCGATAAACAGGGAAGGTGTAGGTTCCGACTGTAAGCCTTCCTGTGGCTTTGGGAAGAACGTATCCCCCATATTCTCAAAGAGGGGCAGTCCTGCGCTCGCTCGGAGACAGAGCCAAAGTGCAAAGAACGTTTTGAATGATCCGGGGCGTCCTGTAATGACGACGAGTCCGGGCGTGGGGATCATGAGAGGTACGATCCATGACAGGGGAGATATCTTGAGATCAAGAAGCTCTTGATATGAGAGGGGAGTAAATTTTTGAGGTGTAGCTACTGGCTCACCTTTTGTTTCAGCGGTCATAAATTGACGCATTGAATGAGTTATATTTGTCGCGGCCACGACAATTCTTTGTGCAATTGCAACTTAATAATCTCATGAAATGTCGTCCCTTTTGATTCTTTGGCTTATCAAAAAACATCAAATTTACTCATAAAAAATCACCTCGGGAACTTTTATCCCCAAGGTAAACCAAGGCGTTCAGCGTGACTATTTTTTGTTATTGAACTTCACGCCTTCACCTCTTTTTATTTCGAACAATTCTTTCCCATTGGGAAGAATAGTGGGAATTTTTTTACAATCGACTTTTGCATACCTCAAAAAACCTTGTGTTTCGCTAAGGGCATTGATTATACGGGCATTTCTTGCCTTCCCCACAAGCCTTTCATATCTTTGTTCTTGCTGCCTTAACTGTTCTTCTATGTGCTCGTAACTCACAAAGCCTCCTTGATTACAACACTTAAAAACAATTTCAAATATCCGACCATAGATTGATTTTTCATTAAACCGAATTGGTCTATTTTCGTATTGATAGCTATCACCATCGCTTTCTATATAAGTCTCAGTTTTTTCTAAGGGCTTATTCTTAAAGGTACTGTCATTTACTTTTTTTAATGCTTCCATATTTCTTTTCAAAACTATTTCAATTTCCTCCATTGATACATCTACATAATCCTCATGTAACACCAAATTCATCGAAGGCTCACCATTCCCATGCCAAATATACATAGGAGGAAGAAAAAAATCGCAATAAATAGGATTGTCAACTTTATTTTTTTTCATAAAGTCAAGAACTTCTTTTTGAAAAGAGTTAACCTCACCTACAAATTTATGCAGTATCGCTATAATCGTTTTTTTACGATCTTGATCTATTGAGGGGCTGTCATTAAGAGACTTCGCCGTATATATAGTTGAGTTGTATTTATGGAGCATGTTGATGCTCTTTACAACCAACTCATCCCTCTCTCGCCTTGTTTCTGGAGTCATATCTCTGGTTATCTTTTGTTGACTTTTTACCACAAAAGGCATATCTTGTCATCACAATTAAACCCGCCTAAACCTTGCGGATTTTCTGCGGGGCATGGCAAGAAGCCCCAATGACGAATACTGAACCTCGCGTTCAGCAACTCGTCATTGGGCTATATCTCGAAAGGGGTATAGGGCTGAAAAGCCTAGCTAGCGCGGGGCTTTGTGCGTTTACTTACTCATGCAAACAGTATGAAAAAATATCTTTTCCTCATTATCTTCGGCTGTCTTTTTGTCTTTTCTCCTGCTTTTGCCGCTTCGGGGAGCGGAGCATGTTCATGGCATGGCGGCGTCAATTGTACCGCGAGTGCTAGCTATGGTGGTTCAGTGGTATGTAACGATGGTTGGAAAGATAGTAGTGTATCCTATAAAAATGTTATCGAATGTCAAACGCGATCAGTGTTTGATCCGTGGAAAAAATGCACACTTTATTTAAATTTACAGACTGCATCTAATTTTACTTGTTCAGTCGATCCTCAGAAACAATATCAGCAATATAAAGACGCCATAGCTACGGTTAATCAGCTTACTCTCGAAGAACAGGCTCTAATTACAGAAGCTGGAGAAAAGGCTGGGGCATCTTATGACTCTCTCATAGTAGCTGCTCAAAAAGAGAAACAACAACAGTTGCCTTTATATTACTCAACTCTTCAAGGTTTTGCAGGTGTTGGATATGCACCTACTACAGACAGCCTAAATCAATTACAAAATCAAGACTCTTCAGCGATTCAAGCTTTAAAGAACGCGCAACAGAAAGCTATTTATGATGCAGAACAGGCGAAGGAAACAGCCATAAAAACAGACAAAGAGAATGCTCTACAGAATATGCTGGATGGTTATCAAATATCAGTTCAGCTCTGCAAACAAGAACAAGAGATAGCTGCACAACGGGAATCGAAACAACTATATAAGCAGTGCATGGATAAAGCGGATCAGGAATGGCAGACATGGTTTGTCATTCAAACTCTTCACACACAAGCTGAAACGCTTCAAACGAAAAACGATACAACTTCTTGCTCATCTTATGGTGTAAATAGCTATCTGGCCACAGATGACAAGTGCTACTGCAAAACAGGTTATCAATGGAATGTTACAAAAACGGCTTGCATTACTATAACTATAGCTCCATCGGTGAACGTAGCGGCCAGTAATTCAACACCGAACAACACGATCAGTCCTATTGTAGCCTTGCCGCCTGCTGTAGGCGCGTTCGATCCTCTCAAAAAAGATAACGCTCTCATAAAGAGATTGACCGGCTCGATTCTCCTACAGGTCGAATCACGCGGGGAGGCGTGGTATCTCGATCCGGTGACTTCCAAACGTTTCTATATGAAGGACGGTGCAATAGCATACGAAATGATGCGCTCCTTTGGTTTAGGTGTGAGTGAAGCGGACTATGAGAGGGTGAACGCCGGAAATACAACATTACTCAATCGTCTTCGTGGGAAGATTATCTTGCGTCCACAGGCTCATGGAGAGGCATACTACATCCATCCTAAGGATTTGGCGGTATACTATCTTCAGAACGGGGATGAGGCGTATCGGATCATGCGTTTGTATAGTTTAGGTATCACGAATGTTGATCTTGAGAAAATTCCGACAGGTATTCTCTCATTTTAATAATACTTTATGAAAAAAATCATTTTAGCTATCATAGCCTTGTCCTTGTTTGTTTTTATTCCGTTACAGGCTGATGCTGTCGTGAGAGTCAAGGGATATACAAAGAAAAATGGAACGTATGTCGCTCCACACTATCGCTCCGATCCTGATGGAATAAAATCCAATAATTGGAGTTATCCGGGAAACACGAACCCTTACACAGGTGTCACGGCTGGAGGGAGCGCGACTACGTATGGTACAGGTTCAGCATACACATATACTGCGCCTGTTTATAAGGCTCCAGCAGTAACAACTCAAATTTGTCCGGTTAATTCAAAATTAAGCGGTTCTTCTTGCGTTTGTAATGATGGATATACAAAAAGTGCAACTTCAGAAAATTGTGTTTCGTTGAATGATTTATGTGCGAGTCAATATGGCGCGTCCTTTTATAATTCATCAGAAAAGGTTTGCTACTGTAATGCTGGATTGATCTATGATAAAGCAGCTAACTATTGCGTGGTTCCTCCATCTATTCCAACATCGACACCCACAGGGACGAATTCTGATGGATGTTACTATGGCTTTAGTTGGAATGATTATCTTTCGGCTTGTATTGCCGTAGCTCCGGGTACTGTTTCACCAAGTGATTATTACAGAATGGCAGATCAGGCAACTACGACAATAAAATACGCAACAGCTTTATGGCGCGTGAATGTGCGAGATTCCGCATCTACACAAGGAAAGAAACTTAGGACTGTAGATGTAAAATACCGATTTGAGATTTTGGATGATAGTGGGGAATGGGCGAAAGTGAAGTTTGGAAATAATGAGGGCTGGGTAAGAAAGGATTTAGTTACGATTGAATAGCTATGAGATTCCTACCTATCGTTCTTACATTGATCATTTTAGGGGCAGGATGCCAAAAAGAAACAACCTCTACTTCGTATTACAATTCATCGTATACGGGGTCATCTTATTCTGACTCTTCTTCCAATTCTTCCTACGATGAAGAAGAGCGGGTAGCACCAGAGAATCCATACGATGAAGGTTCAGGACATTCTGCTGGGTATGAATGGGCGGAGGAAACAGGGGGAGACTGTAATGGTAACTCCGCTTCTTTCAATGAAGGTTGCGAGGAATTTTATAATCAGCAGTGAGAACGAATTTATGAACCATCTCAAAAATCCTCTTATTATTGGTGGTGTAGTAGCATTTATCGTAGTAGCCACACTCGGTTGGAATTATACGGAAACGATTAAAGCGAAGAATGAGGTAGAGCGTGAACGAATAGCGTCAGAGGAAAGGGTTAAATCGGCTGAATTGATACAAAAACAAAACGAAGTAGAGATAGCACAAGAAATGAAAAAGACGCAAGAAGATAAAGATATTGAGCAAGAAAAAATACAGGCGCAACAACCAAAGCCTGTTATTAGTTTGCCTACTCTCTCACAAAAACAAAACCAACCAGAAGACTCAGCTCTAAAAATTGAAAGGTGCAAAGTTTCAGCACAACAGTTAGTAGATATTGATAAAAAAAATGCGCTTCCTGCTATCATGCAATTGGCTCGCGAAAGTTGCGTCACATATCCTGATGGTACCGATCTCTGTTTTTTGCATAAAGCGGCCATGATAAGCGAATTAAAGAAAGGTGAATGGGAGAAATTATATCAGCAATATTATGCTAACTGCCTTAATCAGTAGAATCCTTTTTTCAAAACCCGTTTCAGTTGGTTGGAAGTAGCAAAAATAAAGTCTCTTAAAAACGCAGGCCAAGTGGAAAACGAACCCCACCCCCTCCATTATATTTTTTTACGAAGCAAGACTACTCTTCCTCGGCAGTCGAATGATCCACTTTCACATTTAAAACGGCTGAAAATGTAACGCTTTTGCCTCTTCCCGCAGGGTTTGGAGGCGTTGTAGCTCATGGAGAGAACGTGACATAGAACGATCAATAGTTGACAGATAGCGTCTTATTTTTGCGCTTTCATCATTCGTAAGTGACGCTGTATCGCCGGACAATCGAAGCTCGATCTCATCGCTCTTTGTTGAAGAGCCTCTTTCTTTGTTTTTATTGATCCTCATTTCAGCCCTTGTCTTGGCGAGGATGACATAATCCCGCTCAATGGCCAGAGCACGCCTAGAACGCCAAATATCGGCTATCACGCGCTCGCATAAGGTCTTCTCTAAAGGCGTTGCAGGCTGTAGCTCCCCGATAAGCTCTTTTCGCAACCGCCGGAACGCCCGTATGCTTTCCGTCGGTAAAAGAGCTTGCTTGGAAAGAAGGCCGTGCCGGATCGCGTTGAGGCGAGTAGGGGTATTATTTTCTGATGTTTGTACGTTAAGCATATTCGTTTATGATCCATGAATGTTTTGCCCTCATTCATCGGTAGACACGTGGTAGACATTAAGGAGTTAGTTTAGGAGTTAGGATGATTGCGCGTGATAATGTGAAATGTCACGTTATGCGCTATTTACATGGTCTTTTCTGCTCTTTCATTTTCTTGGCATAGCTCGCGTTTTGACTCTTGGGCGGGTTCGATTCCCGCTACCCGCTCCATACCACGTCGCCCCGCTAAACGCGGGGCTTTGTGGTATTTAGAGTTTATTTCTTAACGTTCCATTTGTATTCTTATACACTTGCCTTTCCTCGTGCCTAGCTGTACAACATTTCCACGATATATTTTTATAATCCAAATAATCTCTCAAGCCGACACACCAACACAATCTATGCCAAACGCATTTATCCAATCCATCATGGACCGTCTATCGGAAATCGAAAACATGGGAGAGTTCAGTGAAAAAGAAATGGCTGTTATCCGGTCGTATGCGAATGTCGCAAAGCATGAACTGAATGTCGACGGGCAAACGTATCCGGCGTGGCGCATCAAGCATAACGTGGCGCTTGGGCCGGGTAAGGGCGGGATTCGGTTTCATCCGGATGTGGTGGAAGATGAAGTGAAGTCTTTGGCTTTGCTCATGAGCTTGAAAAATTCGCTCGCTGGTTTGCCGTATGGCGGAGCAAAGGGCGGGGTGGCCATTGATCCGAAAAATAAAACGCCGCAGGAGCTGGAACAAGTGAGCCGCGCGTATGTACGCGCGTTTGCCGATATTATTGGCATGGACAAGGATATTCCAGCGCCGGATGTGTACACCAATCCGCAAATCATGGGCTGGATGCTGGATGAGTTTGAAAAAACTGTCGGTCATCACGAACCCGGGGTTATTACCGGCAAGCCCGTGGCCTTGGGCGGCATTCCTATGCGCTGTGATGCAACGGCAAAAGGCGGTGCGTATATGATTCAGTCTTTGATCAAATACATGGCATGGTCCGAGTCAGGTTTGAAAATCGCGGTTCAGGGTTTTGGCAATGCCGGTTCGTATATCGCAAAGATGCTGAAAGATGCCGGGCATACAATTGTCGCAGTGACGGATTCAAGCGGAGGCGTGCAGGATGAACATGGTTTGGATGTTGCGGCTTTGATTGCAAAAAAGAAAGCTGGCGTTTCTTTGTCGCAATCTGGTATCGGAGTTGCAATCACCAATGAACAGATTTTAACCATGCCGGTTGATATTTTGATTCTTGCCGCGCTGGAGAATCAAATCACCAAAGAGAATGCATCTGCCGTGCAGGCAAAAGCGATTGTGGAACTCGCAAACGGTCCGATATCTGCCGAAGCAGATGCGATGCTGTTTCAGAAAGGGATAATGGTTGTGCCGGATCTGGCGGCAAATAGCGGCGGCGTCACGGTGAGTTATTTTGAGTGGGCGCAGAATCGCACAGGGAATATTCTGGACGAAGCGTATTTGGAAGAGAAACTGAAAAAGATGATGGACAGCATTTGGCTTCGCATGTCCAAGCTGTACGAAGAAAAAGAAAAGAAATTGGACCTGCGAACCTGCGGGTACATCTTAGCCATACGCCGCATTCTCGAAGCCGAGCGCGCCCGCGGACGGGTTGTTTGAAATTCAGATGCATTCAAAGTCAAACAACGTGTCGTTGTACGACGCCTGCTACAACCTGTTATACTGTCTTTTGACTAAGTCTTACATTATTTCGTATGTCAAATTATTTCGATCTCAATAGTCGCACGACAGGAACAAAAGCAGAGCGTGTTGCGAAGTCCATGCGATTGCCCCATGGCGGGCTGGAAACCACCATGGCCGCTCCAACCGAAGCTACAGCTCAACCGCCGAGCGAGTCGACGACAGGGCTCTCAATCGGCCAGCAGATATTGCTGTACGTCGGCGTCCTTATCGGCGTCATTTTTAGTTCAGCCGTCGGGCAATTTAAAGCCGGGCAGTCGATCGTGCTTGAAATGAATGCGGCAAATATTGCGGTTTCGATTGTGGTCGCGCTTCTTCTTGTTCCATACGTCTACAAACAAATCCAGCCAAACGTAAAGGCCCCGCTTCTCGTTCAATTCGGCCTTTTCGTTCAGCACGGCGTTTTCTGGCAGGTTATTTTTGCGCTGATCGGAAAAACAATGACGTGACGACTCCCATTCATCAACCATGGAATCGTCCAAACAAAAAACCGATCCGTCCCAGGGGCGGTTTTCTGTAACATCGAAAATCTATTTTGTATCATTTGACATATTTTCATGCCGTGCTACGTTTATCGCAGTTCTTTGAAAGGAGGTGAACATGTCAGGAATGCTCAAAGATGCCCGCGCGCATTTTTTGAAGATGTTGGAACAGTTTATCCAAGAGTGGAATCAGATCAATTCTGGAGAAATAGCCGACGAGTCAGGAGAGTTCAAAATCGTGGCATCTCGAGCCTATCGCACTTGGCAGAGAAATCTCGTCCTTTTTGATCTTCATGCCATTGGAAAAACATGGTGCACGATGTGCGGAAAAACCGTGGAATCCAAACAGACGCGTTTCATACTCCTGAAAGGCAGGAGAGTGGATACGAGCATTTCGTGGATCCTCCGACGAGTTCGCTGGGATCTGCAAGATTTCATCGCTCTGCATCGCGCTTGCCTTTCTTGCTTTGACGCAGCTATGGCAAGAAGTCCGGAAATAACATGCGAGAGCGTTCTGTTGGAGTCCGAAACACTCAACGCGTATCCTGTGGAATTTCGAAACGGATTGTTTTTCTATAAACGAGATGGTCTGTGGCTGTATCTCTCTGACGAGACGTCTGCGAGTCTCGCTTTGAGCGATGAGCAGGCAGATCAGCTTGCTCGGGAGCTCGGACTTCCATTCATCGAATTCCCAAAAAATTCGATAGAAGACATGTGCCACTAAAAACGTGCAGACATGCACATTCAAGCCGTCCATTTCTCGGGCGGCTTGATTCTTTTTCGCCTTTTGACCGAACTGACCATGACTGCTACCTTTTTCCCATGAAAAAGCGCGTGCTCATCTTCTCCCTTTTTTACTATCCGTCATTCGTGAGCGGGGCAGAAGAAGCTGTTCGGGAAATCACGGATCGGATCGATCCGGACGAGATTGAATTTCACGTCGTGACGCTCGCGTATGACTCGACTTTGTCGCGTACCGAGCGGATCGGCAATACCTTTGTCCATCGTATTGGGCGGGCAAAAGCGCACCCCACATTTCAAGATTTGGGAAAATGGCCGCTTAACATCAACAAGCCGCTGTTTCAATTTATGGCCGCGTGGAAAGCGAGCCGACTGCAGAGTCAATATCATTTTGATGCAACCTGGGCGATCATGGCACATGCGACTGGCGTTCCGGCGGCATTGTTCAAACTGTTTCATCCGCGTGTTCCGTTCGTACTCACCTTGCAGGAAGGGGATCCCACGGATCGCATTGAGCGTGTCATGAAGCCGCTGTGGCCGCTGTTTTTGCGCGCGTTCACCTCGGCCAATGTCATCCAAGCGATCTCAACCTTTCTCGCAGACTGGGCAAAGAAGCGCGGAGCCCGCTGTCCGATCCATGTCATTCATAACGGCGCGAGTCCGAATGATATTCATCAAACGGTTTCGCAGAAAGACATTGATGACGTGCAGGCGCTCATTGGCAAACAGCCCGGCGACATTTTCCTCGTAAATACCGCGCGGCTCGTTGTTCAAAAAGGATGGGATACGACGATTCGCGCATTGCCAATGCTTCCAGCGAATATCAAATTACTTGTCGTTGGCGACGGGCCGGATGAAGCATCCCTCAAACAGCTCGTCGGCGAATTGCATCTGAACGACCGTGTTGTTTTTGTCGGGCATATTGATCCATTAGGCGTGACCGCGTATCGAAAAGCCGCGGATATTTTTGTCGGGCCGAGCCGATCCGAAGGGCTTGGGAATGCGTTTCTTTCTGCTATGGCAAGCGAACTTCCGGTTGTCGCGACGCGGGCCGGCGGCTTGGCGGATTATATCTTTGATGCAAAACGGAATCCAAACAAGCCGACGACGGCGTGGGCCGTTGATCCGGATGCGCCGGAACAGATTGCCGAAGCCGTCCGTTCCATCATCAATCATCCCGAAGATGTCAAACAGATTACCGCACGCGCACGCGCCATGATTTTGGCATCGTATGACTGGGACGGAATCGCGAAACAAATGCAGAAAGAAATCTTTGAACCGCTGTGGCAAATAGAGTGATCGTTGTATACTGCACGGATGGAAATAGACTTTCATCATTATCAAGGATTAACGGCAGAAGAGGTCGAGAAACAAAGAAAGATAATGGGATTGAATGTGCTTTTTGCGAAAAAGCGCAAAGGTTTTTGGCAATATGCCATTCAGATTTTGAAAGAGCCGATGTTGCTTTTGCTATTAGCGACGGCTCTGATTTATTTTACGATCGGCAGCGGCTGGGACGGGGTACTCATGATTATCGGCGTTTTGGTGATGATCGGCATTGATCTGTATCAAGAAGCGAAAACAGACAAAGCGCTGGAAGCCTTGCAGGAACTGTCCACGCCGAAAATTTCCGTCATCCGCGACGGGCATCTTCAAATCATAAAAAATGAAGAGCTGGTCATGGGCGATGTGCTGATTGCGCGGGAAGGTGAGCGTATTGCCGGCGACGGATTGATTTTTGAAAGCTCCAATTTTTCCATTGACGAGTCCATGCTGACCGGAGAATCCGGAGCGATATATAAAACGAATGCTGGGGAAGGCACATCGAATGCGAATCAAGATTCAAATACGGTGTTTGCCGGCACCTTGGTTTTAACCGGACAAGCCGTTATTCAGGTAACGGCGACCGGCGGACAAACCCAGTACGGAAAAATCGGAACATCGCTGGCGGAAATTCATGAACCTGCCACTCCGCTCCAAATAAAAACTGGCCGCTTGGTAAAAATTTTTGGTTTCACAGGGCTGGGCGCTTGCGTCGCTCTTTTCTTGATTAACTTTGCGCAAGATCACGGATTTGTCGACAGCCTTTTGAAGGGATTAACCCTTGCTATTTCCGTCATTCCGGAGGAATTGCCCGTGGTTCTGACGGTATTTTCGGCTTTGGGCGCATATCGACTGACGAAAAAGAATGCGTTGATTCGAAAAATTACGACAATAGAAACGTTGGGAAGCATCACCACATTATGCACGGATAAAACCGGAACGCTGACCATGAATCGCATGGAACTGCAAAAGCTATGTACGGCGTCCGACGGATGCATAAAAATCAATTCAGTCGATGCGCGGCAGCCGGAATTCGATCACGTTTTTTTACAGTCCATGCTCGCCTGCCAGCCCGAACCGTTTGATCCGATTGATGTTTCGATTTTTGAAAGCGCGCGGCAAGCCGGGGTGAAAAAAGATGCGAAGGATCGGTACGCCATTATTCGTGAATATGGTTTTGACCAAAGTTTGCGCGCCATGGGATATGCATGGAAAACGGATGAAGGAATCACGGTGGCTATCAAAGGAAGCGCGGAACAGCTCATCGAACACTGTGAATTGAGCGAGGCAGTCCGCAAGGAATTATTGATGCGCGTCGACGAACTTTCCGCCCAAGGGTTGCGCGTGCTTGCCGTGGTTCAAAAATCACTGCCAGACGGCCGTCCTCCGGCGAAGATCGAAAACATATCCGATTACGCCTTTGTCGCTCTTTTGGGTTTTCACGATCCGCCCAAAGCCCAGGCGAAGCAGGCGATTCTGGCATGCCTTCGGGCGGGGATAACGGTGCGCATGATTACAGGCGATCATCCGCAAACGGCATTGCATATTGCCCAAGCTGTTGGAATCAAGCACAAGAATCGATTCATCACCGGCCAGGAAATCGAATCTTTAACCGAAGAAGCTCTTGTCGAGCGTATGAAGGATGTGTACGTATTTGCGCGCATTATTCCGGAACAGAAATTGAAAATCGTCCGCGCATTACAACGCGCTGGCGAGGTCGTGGCCATGATCGGCGATGGCGTGAATGATGCGCCTTCGCTGAAAGAAGCTGATGTCGGCATTGCCATGGGGCTTCAGGGAACCAATGTGGCGCGCGAGGCGTCGGATATGATTCTGATGGACGATCAGCTGAATACCGTGGTCGGCGCGATTCACGACGGCCGCCGCATTTTCGACAATATCCAAAAAAGCATCACCTATATTTTTGGCATTCACGTATACATCATTCTGATCGCCCTCCTCATTCCGCTCATGGGCTTGCCCGCTCTCTTGCTTCCGATCCATATCGTGCTGATTGAACTCATTATTGATCCCACATGTTCGCTCGTTTTCGAGGCCATGCCGGCGGAATCCGACATCATGAAGCGCAAGCCGCGCGATCCGAAACAGCCGCTCCTTTCGTCAAAAACGTTTGTGCGGATTTTCTTGAATGGCCTATGCATTTTTTTCCTTACCGCTTTTGTCTACTTCATCTCTTTGCGCACCGGCGCTTCGACTGAAACCGCGCGCACCTTGGGCTTCAGTATTATCTTATGGAGCAACCTGTTTAATGTTTTGAGTTTCGTCTCACGAACAAAACCGATCATTTTTACACTCGCATTCATTAAGAACAAGGCGTTTGCTTCCATTTACGCCATTATGCTGGTTTTCTTTATCAGCCTGGTATATCTGCCCAAAATCAATGTGCGCCTTGGCCTGACGAGCATCCCGATTCCGTGGTTCCTTTTCACGCTATTCTTGGGATTCTTGCCTGCTTTCGTCAATGATTTGTATAAAAAAGCGAAGACGAGGGAGATATGAGTGAACTGTTGATAATGAAAGGAAACAATGCTGTTTTAGCTTGAAATCGTACTCTTGACAGAAGATACAAAAGCACGTATATTGATCGTATAAAGTCTCCTGTGCCTGCCCTTCGGGGGAGTGTGCAGGACTTTTGCTATATGGTATGTTTTCATGTGTTGTATGCGAGTTCAGTTATTTATTGATGGAGGAAATTTTCATCATCTTGCCTTGAAACCATTGGGCATTCAGGAGATTGAATTTGATTTTGATGCATTTGCGATATTCCTAGCAGATGGAAGAGAGATACCTGAAAAGGGAAAACGCTATTACGTGGGAACGGTGAGAGAGAAAGAAGGGGATGATCAAAGTAAACGAGTCATGGCTCGACAAACGCGTTTTTTTAACGTATTAAAAAAAACCGTTTGGGAGATCAAGACGAGCAAACTTCGAGAACGAACGGAAAGAATAGTTATTGATAGTAGAGTGACAAATTATAATGAAATCAGAAAGAAAGGCGTTACGGAAATTGTTTATCAAACATATCGAGAGAAAGGCATTGATGTAAAAATCGCGACAGATATGGTCGCGGCTGCTTTGGATGATAAATACGAAGCTGCCATTCTTGTGAGCTCGGATACGGATTTAGTTCCGATGATTGATTGGATACGATTCCGTACGAAGAAGTCGATTGAGTATATTGGTTTTTCTATTCCTGATATATCGGGTCATGGAAATAGTGTTAAGCCAACCCAGTCGTTAATTAGTCGTACGGATGTACAGCGTATTCTTGTTGAGAGTGATATCAGGAAATTTCAGTTAACCTGATCTATTTTTTATGCGCATTTGCATTGACGCTCGCATGATGGGCGCGGGGAAGACCCGCGGAATTGGGCGTGTTGTCGAAGAGCTTGTTCGCGCCATGCTTGCGATTGCGCCGGAGCATCAATACGTTTTGCTTGAACTTGATCCCGCCACTTCGCCGTTCGCCCATCATCCATCTGTTGAACACATCAAGCTCCCTGTTTCGTGGTATGGGCTCGCCGAACAATTCGCACTGCCAAAGGCGATTCAGAGCGCGCATGCGGATCTTTTTTTTGCGCCGCATTGGAATGTCCCAATCGTCTGTCCGATCCCGTTCGTCGTATTTATTCACGACCTCATCCTCCGCGAAGAGCCGATATCTGCGAATAGTAGCAGGCGCGGACCAGTATTCCGTCTGATCAAGCGAATCGGGTATCGCATCACTGTTCATCGCGCGCTCTTTGCTTCGCGGGCGATTCTTGTACCGACCCATCACGTTGCTGACCGCATTCGGCACTATTATCCATCGCTGAAAACCAAGATCATCGTTGCAGGGGAGGGCATGCCGGATGTTGATCCGTCATCGTGGCGTGACGCTTCTTCTTCCACCTACCACCTACCACCTACCACCTACTTTCTTTACGTCGGCTCGGCTTATCCTCACAAGAACCTTGATGGACTTCTTGATGCGTGGAAGATCGTTGAGAAAGCGCATCCGAATCTCCATCTTCAGCTGATAGGTGAAAAGGATTTTTTTATGAATCGAACCGAAGAACGAGCGCAGTCGATGGGACTCAAAAACGTGGAGTTTGCCGGACGGGTATCAGACGAAGAGCTTCGCGATCGCTATGCCCGCGGGCTCGCCCTCATTTTTCCATCCCGCTGGGAGGGGTTTGGGCTTCCTCCGCTCGAGGCGATTGCCGCAGGAATCCCCGTGCTTTCGAGCAATACGGCATGCATGCCCGAGGTGCTCGGAAAACAGGGAGTTATCTACTTTAATCCGTGCTCCGCGGATGATATAGTGCACGCGGTTGAAACCTTCCTTCAGGATCCGAACGCTCTACGCCAACAAGCGAGACAGGCGTCATCAGAACTGCGCAAACGCCACGACTGGAATCTTGCGGCGAAGAAAGTACTCGAAGCGTTTGAAGATGCCTTGAACCCAGAAACAGATACAAAAGAATAAGTGCGTGGTGCGTCGTGCGTGATGCGTGGGAATTTCCTACGCACTACGTACCACGTACTACGCACCATACACCATGTTTAACGGTCGAGATTTTGAATCAAACGAACAGCCGCGGCCGAAACGGTCGTTGGAGGATCAGCTTGCGTCTGTCATTGAAGAAGAAATAGATGCGAGGAGCGAGGAGCGAGGAGCGAGAAGAGAAGAGCGAGAAGATATTGATGATTCTTTTCTCGCTCCTCGCTCCTCGCTCCTCGCTCCTCATTTTGATTCTCGGCCGCGACGTCGAAGACGCAGGTATCGGACGATCGAGCGCGTTCGATCAATCGAGGATGATGCCAGTCGCGTTGAACGCGATGATGCGATCGCGAACCTTGATCGCGTTGTCGTTGGTTTTTCCCGTTCACAGCCCCGCGCATTCAAGAATCACGTCATTCCGGTACGATTCGGAGATCATGACCGCAGTCCGTTTGTCGTGTCATTGCGCGGCATCGCTCTTTTTATGGATCCGTTGCCCGAAGACGAACGCATTCCAGAGCAGGCATACGTCCATCATGACATTGCAACCGAAGGCATTCCGAATATCGAGACGCTTCGATCGCTTGCGGATGATCTTGTCATTCACGCGTCGGATATGGATCAGGACGCGGATGATCAGTTTACGAACGTCTCTCTCGATGAGCCGAGAATCGTTTTGATGCGGGAGGAAGAGGAGCGAGGAGCGAGGAGCGAGGAGCGAGAGAACTCATTTTTTTCTCGCTCCTCGCTCCTCGCTCCTCGCTCCTCTTTTTTATGGAAACGGCTGACAGGCATATTCTCCCATCGCGAGGCAAAACCGCATCATATCGAAACACGGCGTTTGGTCGTCCGGGCTGTCATGATTGCGAGCGTTCTCGGACTCATTGCCGCGGTTCCGGCCGGGCTGTTTGGACTCGTTCGCGATTTGTTGACCCAGCGCATTGCCGTTGCATCTGCCGGGGAGAGCGCCGTGAACGCCCTCTCATCCGCGGATCAGGGAAGCCTGATGGCATCTTCTCAAGCGTTCCGCGATGCGAGTGAAAAGTTTCGTGCAACAGACGATCTCCTATCTCGAACGAATGCCGTTGCAATCGGTTTAGCCCAGCTTATTCCTTCCACGAGGAAGGATGTGAAGAGCGCGCATGCGCTTCTGCAAGTTGGCTCATCCGCGTCAGACGCCGCGCACTTGCTCACGCAAGGGCTCGAAGCTGTTCTATCTCCGTCGAATAAAGGATTGCTCGAACGTTTGGCCGCACTCACCGCGTATGCGGAAAGCGCCCAGCCTTTGCTGGATGAAGCGGCCGCGGCTTTGAAAGACGTGGATCCGTCGGTCATTCCACCGAATGCGCTCGCGCGTTTTGATTCATTGTCGACGCTGATCAACGACGGCCAGCTCGCGGTTCGTGAATTCATGAGTGCGGCGAATCTTCTTGCGACGATCATGGGACGCGATGAGCCGCGCCGCTATCTTGTTATTTTCCAAAATCCGAATGAGCTACGTCCGACCGGGGGATTCATGGGAAGTTTTGCCGAGCTTGATGTTGATAAAGGGAAGATCAGCCACCTTGAGATTCCGGGAGGCGGAACATACGATTTACAGGGCCAGCTCATTTCCCAAATCATTCCGCCGCCGCCACTCCAGCTTGTTGCAAGCCGCTGGGAATTCCAGGACAGCAATTGGTCCCCGGACTTTGCGTCATCGGCGAAAACAATTCGATACTTTTGGGAAAAGTCAGGCGGATATTCGGTTGACGGCATCATCGCAGTGAATGCAACTGTGGTGCGCGACCTTCTTGCGCTCACCGGACCGATCGAACTCCCGGAACTGGGCAAAACAATCACGTCGGATAATTTTATGGATGAAACGCAGAAGGCGGTTGAACTGGAATACGACAAGACCGAAAACAAGCCGAAGAAAATTTTATCCCTCATGGCTCCGATCATGATGAAAAAGCTTTCCTCGCTTGATCGCGACGGGATGATCCGGGCTTTTGGAATACTCACATCATCCATTGACGCAAAAGATATTCAAATCGCGCTTACAAATGACGATGAAATGGCGATTGTGAATCAGGAAGGATGGAGCGGACAGATGAAAACGGTCTCTGGCGATGCGCTCGCTGTGGTCGAAGCGAACATTGCGGGGCAAAAAACCGACGGCGTCATTCATGAAGCAGTGAAACAGAATACGAATATCGCGGAAGACGGGAGCATTACGGACGACGTTACGCTGACGCGAACGCATGCCGGAATTAAGCGAGCGCAATTTAACGGAGTCAGGAACGTTTCCTATATCCGCTTGTATGTTCCGCGCGGAAGCACCTTGCTTGATGCGAGCGGCTTTAACGCACCGGACGCCTCGTTCTTCCAAAAGATTCGCGACGACGCCGTTCCATATCCGGATCCGGATCTTATCGGCGCAGAGGCCAGTTCGACCCCGATCCCCGGACTCGGAGGCGTATCGATTTGGGATGAAGGGGATCGAACCGTTATCGGAGGCTGGAACATGGTTGATCCGGGACAGGAAGCTGTGATCCGCATTTCCTATCGCCTGCCGTTCAGCGCATTCGACATCCGAGACCGGCTCATGAAAAATGCCGGTCCGTCCGCAAGCGACGCGCAGATGAATGCGGTGTACTCAATGCTGTATACGAGCCAGTCTGGAAAGCCGGATCGCACGCTTGAAACGTCGATACATGCTCCATCATCGTGGAATGTTACATGGACGCGCGACGGGGGATTGTACTCCGGTCCATGGAATCATGATCTGGTGATTTCGGCGTTGTACGACACGAAAAAAGAGTAGCTGGTAGCTCGTAGCTGGAAGCTGGGATGAAAAATCCTCCCAGCTACTAGCTGCCAGTTCCCAGCTACGAGCTGCCATGAGTAAAAAGAAAAATAAAGCCCAGATTCCATCGACAGAGGAAGGCCGAGCAAGGGAAGCGGCCGCGTTTTTGAAAATAGTCACGGAGAACGCGCATGCGCCGGCGGAATCCAATGAAATCCCGGATCAGGATGAGGTGGAAAAAAGCCTCACAGCCATCTACGAAGGCAAGCCGACAAAGCAATGGCTGAATACGCTGGATCGCGGAAAGCACGCAACGTGGCTCAAAGCGATCATCGGGACGCTTGTCATGCTCGCCTTGCTTGCAACCGGAGCATGGGCTGGGCTGTTCTTTTTTGGCACATCGCACTTCAAAGGAAATGGCGTTGAGATTCATATTGAAGGCCCGAATGAAATTACGACCGGCCAGGAATCCACGTTTTTCATTAATTGGTTCAATGTCATGCGCGAACCGCTTGCGGATGTGCGGTTTCAGGTCGCTCTTCCGTCCGATTTCGTCTTAACGTCCGTCGATCCCCAGCCCACGTCGGACCCGCTGGTTTTTCATCTCGGTTCGCAAGCCGTAGAAGGCCGCGGAACGATTAAGATAACGGGAATGTTTACGGGCGCGATTGGTTCAAAGAACACCATCCAAGTCATTACGACCTATCGTCCGGCTTCGTTTAACAGCGATTTCGAAACGCTGTCATCAAAAGATGTTTCGTATGCGAAGAGCGTCTTAAAAGGGACGATCAGTGCGCCGGAAAAAGTGATTCCGGGCGACGTCGTAAAAATTTCGTATACGATTGAAAATTTCGGATCAAAAGATATGCAGAATGTTCGCGTGCGTTTTTCGCTTCCGGACGGCTTTGTTCCTGCAACGAGCACGCAAGAACAGCTTGATGCGAAACAGGTTTCCATTCATACCCCGTCCATTGGCGCGGGGTCATCAACGACTTTTGTTCTCACTGGGAGTTTTGTGTCTCATTCCGGAGGCAATGCGACTATGGTTGCCGAGGCTGGATTTGTCCGATCAGACGGAAATTTCGCTTCGGCAGATCATCAGGAAAAAACGATTTCAGTGCTTGCGGGAGATTTGGACATGAATGTCATTATCAACGGAACGCAGGACGACCGATCCGTAAAAAACGGCGATATCCAGCATATCACCATGTCCTATCAGAATCGGAGCGGCGAAACGCTCGAGAACGTCGTTTTAATACTTCATGCGCAGTTGCCGGATGGAAGCCATGCCACGTCGACCTTCCTGAATTGGAATCAGATTGATGATCAAAACAAAGGAACGGTTTCTGGAAATGCCATTCGATATACTTCCGATCAGATTGATTCGTTAAAAAGCATAACGGCGAATGCCGACGGCATGATTGAATTGAGCATTCCAGTGAAAGAACACGTTTTGCCTTCCGAAGACGTTCCGATTCGAATTTTACTAGAAGCTGACATTGATTCCGTGGGAGGCCAGCGCGTGAATCGCGTTGTGAAAACCCAGCCGATCACCTTACGCCTGCAAAGCGATGCGGCTGTCGAATCTGTCGCGCGGTATGCGACCGAAGAGGGCGCGCCGATCGGCTCCGGACCACTCCCGCCGATCGTAGGATCATCAACGACGTATAACGTTTTGTGGCATTTTACGAAAACACTCCATTCAATTGATCGCATCACCGTGAGCGCTGCGCTTCCTCCTGCCGTCACATGGGTTGGACAACGCGATGTTGGTGCAGGCAATGTGTCGTATGACCAAGATAAAAAATTGATAACGTGGACAATCAATACCGTTCCTGCCGAAGTGGGGGATCTTTCCGCTTCGTTCGACATTACGCTTCATCCGGCAGAAGCGGATGTGGGACGCTTTGCCGATCTCGTTGGAGAAACGCGTTTTGAATTTACCGACCAGCCGTCCGGCGAATCCATTTTGCGCACCTCGCCGTCGCTTTCCACTGACATGTCGGATGATCCGATCGCGGGGAGGAAGGGAGTCGTGCGCCAACCGTGAGAAGGAAGCAAAGTCCACAGTCCACAGACTGTAGTCCGATACAATGTAACTTGTTATCGGACTGCAGTCTGTGGACTATGGACTTTTCTTAAATTTATTTACTACCAACTCCCCACTTCTTCCACCCATACGCTCCGCCAAAGAATACCGTGTGCACGAGAATGATCGAGGCTCCGGCAGGGATGTTTGCAAAGAAGGAAACGGTAATGCCGATAAGGACGGAAAGAATGGAAAAAAGAACGGCGCTGATCATGGCCATGCGAAAGCCTTTTGCGAGCTGGAGCGCGGTGACTGCCGGCAGAATCAGCAAAGCGGATACGAGCATGATGCCGACGACTTTGATGGCGAGAACGACCGTGACGGCTGTGAGACAGGATAAGAGGATGTTCATCGCACGGGTATTGATTCCGCTGACCCGTGCGTAATTTTCATCAAATGCCGTGGAAAAAAGGTCATTGTAAAAAAAGATAATGACGAAGAGAACGATCAGGGACAGAATCACGGAAAGAAGAACTTCGCTGGAACTGATCGCGAGAATATTCCCGAATAAATAACTGAAGATGTCCACGTTGAAGCCACTGGAGAGAGTCGCGAGCGTGACGCCAACGGCAATGCCGACGGACGAAACGATTCCAATGGCCGCGTCGCCGTACATGCGTGTGCGTTCCGAAAGTTTGAGAATGGCGTACGAAGCGACTATGACAATCGGAATCGCGATCGCGAGCGGATAGATGCCGAAGAACAGCCCAATGGCGATTGCGCCAAAACTGACATGCGACAGGCCGTCGCCGATCAGCGAGAGTTTTCGTAAAACCAAAAACAGCCCGAGCATGGCGCAAAGAGCGGCAATGCACGTTCCGGCGAGGTAGGCGCGCTGAATGAATGCGTATGCAAAGAAATGAAGAATCATAGGCCGTGCTGATGGCAAATAAGATGCTGGGAGAACGTGCCAAAGTAGTGCTCCATGTCTTTTGAAGAGCAGAATTCCTCGAACTTGCCGTAAAAAATAATTTTTTTATCAAGATACATCAGCTCCTGCGCAAATTGCCCGATCGTCGACGTATCATGCGTGACGATAATGATGCTGACGCGCTTCTTTTTATTCAGAGACTGGAGAAGATCAAAAAACTGCTCGCGCGTCTGCGGATCAAGCGCCGTCGTCGGTTCATCCAGAATCAGTAGGCTGGGATCCGAAATCAGGGCCCGGGCAAGAAAAACGCGCTGTTGCTGTCCGCCCGAAAGATTGCTGACAAGCTCGTCTTTCAGATTCAGAATTCCCATCTGTTCAAGCATGTGCAGAACATGTGCATCATCAGACGGGAGCAGGGTTTTCGGATACCGTTTATGCGACAAGCGTCCAAGATTCACAGCTTCCTGCACGGTTGCGGGAAATAGGGGATTGAATGCATTCACGCGCTGGGGCAAATATCCGATGCGCCCCCATTCGCGAAAACGTTCGAGCGGCGTGCCGAAAAGTTTGACCGTGCCTTTATTTGCTTTTTCGAGTCCAAGCAGGATTTTGATCAAAGTTGTCTTCCCTGCGCCATTTGGTCCCGCCATGGCGATAAAATTTCCTTCTTGTACGTCAAAAGAAAGATCAGAGAGGATCTCGTCTGATTCATAGCGAAAGGAAAGGTGTTTGACGGAAAGGATGGACATGAGTCAGTGAGTAGGGGTTAGCCAGTAGCCAGTAGGAAATGCAATTCCTACTGGCTACTGGCTATGGCCTACTGGCTGATTTGACATTGCAACCCGATGCTCAAATTTTTCAAATCTTCCCGTAGGATATCAGAGAACGTCGTGCCGCGCGACATTTGATCTTTTGATACGTTATGGGCGGCATTGAGCGGCAGGAGTTTTGCGTTGGTTTCGTTTGCGATTGTCTGCGCGACTTTCGGACTGGTCAGCTCTTCGTAAAAGATCGTCGTGATTTTATCTTTCCGTATCTGGTCCGTGAGCCGCGCAAGATCCTGCGCCGTGGGTTCGGCATCGGGCGATACGCCTTGCGCCGCGATATAGGTTAGCCCATATCGTTTTGCAAGATATCCGAATGCGTAATGTCCGCCGTAGATGATTTCTTTGCTCGCGCATGTCGCGATCGTTGTTCGATACTCGGCATCCAAATCAGAGAGCGTTTGTTCGTATGCCGCGAGACGCAAGCGATACGCATCCGCATGCGACGGATCATCGGCAATGATCGCGTTCGCAATGGATTTGGCCATGATTTTTGCATTGTCGAAATCCAGCCAGATATGCGGATCAAGCGAACCGATCGGAGCATCCGTATTTTGGATGACGGCCGGAATCATGGTCGTTCCCTTGCTTGCGTCGACCACGATGAGATGCGGATTCGAAACGCTGTTCACCACGTCTTTTGCCCACGGCTCCATGAATGCGCCGGTATACACGAACACATCACCTTCATTGATGGCGATCACATCACTCGGCTTCGGTTCAAACGTATGCGGTTCAACTCCGGGAGGCAGAAGGAGCGTTACGTCCGCCGCGTCTCCGGCGATCTGTCTCGCCATGTCATAGAGAGGGAATAGGGTCGTGGTCACGCGGATGCGGTGTGGCGCATTTGTCCGAACGATCGTCCGGTGCTCACCGAGATTCAATACAATAATCAAGGCGATGGCGATGAGTACGAGTAATGAGGGGAGAAGAAGAGAAATGCGTTTCATACAGGGCCTGCGGTCCGCAGTCCATGGTCTACAGTTTACTGCCATTTGATGTTTCTTCCAAACTTTGGTATGGTTTCTCGATCGTGCGCAACGTCTGCGCATCATGAACCTTTAGAGAGGAATTCCAGAATGGAAAAACAGTTACAAGAGTGTTTGATCGATCTTCAGTTCGCATTCGTCAATCGGGCATGGCATTCAGGAGCGGTTCACGTAGAACCAACGCGCCTCGAGTTGCATCAGCACTATCCGGAGGCACCGCCCTTCCCAATACGAATCGACGTCGACGCCCTGCATTTGCCTAAAAGCAAGCGTCCTGTGTACGACATTTTTCTTCCAGTCGATAGTACGGATGAAACGTGCAGGCTCATCATGAATCCGTTTTCCGTTCGTGACGGCCTAGCGAGTGAAATGCATCAATCAGGGGAGAATAAACAGATAACCATTCTCGCCGATGTCTTTTTTCCGCACCCGATTGTTCTTGATGCATGCATGAAGGAGATGCAACTCGATCCGTTCCATACGATCGTCTGTGCGATCATTGATTGCGGATACGGAAACGCTATTGATCGCATGAAGCATGCGTCTCAAGCAAGGATTCCGCAATCGCTCATGACATGTGCGGATTTCATGTGCAAGTCGCGCATGAGAGGATTCCTGTCGCAACAGTCATTCGTCGACGTGCAAGGCCAATTCGAACGCCTGATGCAGTATCTCTTCATCCGTCGAACTGAACATCAAGCTTCCTTTCAACGTCCGGCAATTTCTGCCCTCACCCCATAACCCCGCCGCTCGCGCCGCGTTCTCTCACTTGAGAGGACGCGGCGATTCATAAATAGTACGTGGTGCGTGGTGCGTAGTGCGTGGTGCGTAGTGCGTGGTGCGTAGTGCGTGGGGAAGAGCTCTTTCCCACGCTCTACGGCCAACGACCCACGCCCCTCTTCTGTGTGTTGACAGTCGTTGCTGAATTTGATACATATCATCCGTTCATTGCACACGAAAGGATACATATCATGAATGCCAGCCGAGCACCTTCTTCCCTCGAAGATCTGTATATTAAAAGAAATCGGTTCGAACATCTTGGAACGGAATATCCCAAAATTATTGGGATGCAGATGGTGGACTGGGGTCTTGGTCATCGTAGAGTGCCGAGCATCGTTGTTCGTCATGAACACGGCTATACAGAATATCTAGGCATTATCCTTGTGAGGAGCGATGCGAAGATACCAATCCGCATGCAAAAACATGTCGTCAATGTGCTGACAAAAGATGACGTTAAGCATGCAAAATGGAAAGATAAGCAGAAGCAAGCTAAGCCAATGAAACTCGTGGCCGCGACGAAAGTCGTTCAACCCAAGAAGCTCGCAAAAGCAAAAAAGCGCACGGCGTCACGGTGACTCGAAGCGACGTGTGTCAGACGTTATACTCTTCTCATTGTCCATGCCGCGTTCTCTCATCGAGAGGACGCGGTTTTTCATAATGCGACGAGATGTTTCCTTGTAAATGCGATTCCAGAACCTGATTTTAAATAGTGTTCGAAACAGATCGCATGCTTCTTTGTGGGAAAGGCGCAGAACCAAACAAGCGCATACGACCCGTGCGCAGTCGTTGCAGTCGTTCTTTTTTGATGTTCCTTCATGCGCCTGCGAACATCACTTGTTGAGCCTTTGTACAGACGACCGTCTGTTCGGTCTCGTAAAATGTAGACGTAATACATACATATATATATTCAGTATCACGTCTAATAGGGGAGTCAATGATAGAAATTTAGGCTTGTTTAAAGGGAATTGTATGATTTGTGAATATCTTTGAAGTTTATTCAGGTGCACTCCTTCGCCCTCGATCCTCCTTCGCTCTCGAAGACTCGAGCTACGGAGGACGGGCTTCGGAGTGCCATCCTTCACCTTGCCATCCTTCGCCCGCTGCGGGCTACGGATGGCCGTGCCATCCGAAACCCCCCGCTTCTTAGCGGGCTTGGAAAAGCAGGTGCCGCACTCCTTCGCCCTCGATCCTCCTTCGCTCTCGAAGACTCGAGCTACGGAGGACGGGCTTCGGAGTGCCAACCTTCACCTTGCCATCCTTCGCCCGCTGCGGGCTACGGATGGCCGTGCCATCCGAAACCCCCCGCTTCTTAGCGGGCTTGGAAAAGCAGGTGCCGCACTCCTTCGCCCTCGATCCTCCTTCGCTCTCGAAGACTCGAGCTACGGAGGACGGGCTTCGGAGTGCCAACCTTCACTTCTCATTTTGAGAGTTGGTATTTGTTATGGATGGTCGTGCCAACCGAAACCCCCGCTTCTTAGCGATCTGGCCTAGATGTTGACCCTACGAATTCAAGATTCTTTTGATAACACAGCGCAGTTTGTGGGGGTCTCTATTGTTAAAGCGAAAAACAGCCTCTTCGACATGCAAATAATACTGCGTACGA
>Ga0265297_10001602_pt1 | contig 51888 bp, 81 predicted proteins | sample Munlanlwell13791_FD_192502 | JGI IMG/M metagenome (GOLD analysis project Ga0265297, IMG submission 192502) | Leachate microbial communities from a municipal landfill in Southern Ontario, Canada - Leachate well 137-91 | ecosystem: Engineered > Solid waste > Landfill > Unclassified | place...
AAGTCTCTCGGCTTGCCACCACTTGAGGCATCTACTCCATTTGCTACTAGTATTGTTTCTGGTGGTGCTGTCTTTGGCTCCGATGTTTATGATCCTCAGTATGCTTCCCTTTCTGATCGGGCAACTACTGAACACGTTATGGCACTTGCCGAAGAACTTGGTATGCCGGACAAACAACCTAAAACCGAAAGAGAAAAAGCCGAAGCAATGGCACTTAGAAAAGAGCTTGTTGCTAAACTTGAATCAGAGGGCATCGATTCCGGTCTAGCTTGGTCTTTAGCTCGACAGGCATCCTACAACAAATACGAACCTAGCCGATTCAAAAAGCTCTATGGTGTCGATGTCGGCACTTCCTTAAAACCATTCGAGTCAGAACGGATAATGGATGAACTCAAGGCACTCAAGTCTAACCTTTCATTCAAGTCTGGTGCTTTAGCTGATAGATGGCAATCTATTCAAGACAAGTATAAAGCAATGGGTGATTTCCGTGGTGGCAGAGGCTTAACGCAAGCACCTATCTCTGGTGGGCTTGAGCCAGGTTATCGTTCCCCTGACTCAGTAATGTCTGAGCAACTTCGGGACCAATATCAGCTTTTCTCTGCTCAGTCAACTTATCTTGGCAGATATATCAAACGTGCTGAATCAGGTAAGAGAGTAACTATCAATGACGCAATGAAAAGTATTATTGCACCTGAAAGCCTGTTGCCTAAACTGCAAGGCACTTCTAGGGCGACTTATGCTGGAAAAGGCATACCGGGTAGCGGTGTTCCTGGCAGAGTTATTACTGAAGTTACAGAGCCTGTTCAAGTCGATATGGTTCCTGTGCCTCCAACTATGAGAGGTGGCTGTCGTGGCGGTGCTTGTCTTGCTCCGAATATTATGGCACAAGCTACTGTTAATCCTTTCGCCAATGTTCAGGCTAAAGGTGTTACTAGAACTACTACTCCTAGTGTCTATCAGGGTATAGCTGGAAGTGATGTAGATGTTTATGGTGGTACTTTGGTTTCCGGAACAATGAAAAGGGACAGTGATTATTTTACAGGTGCAACTGCTAAGGGTGTAGTTCATCGACCTGGTGGGGCTTCTGATACTGGCAATCTTTTCTCTGGTGCATTTGCGTATGGTCAAGGGGCTTATGCTGGTCGAGGTGGTTTCCATGAGTTTGGCAGGGAGTTCATGACTGGTGGCTCAACGGTAACTTCTCTCCGGAACCGCCCTATGCTTGAGCAGGAATTTGCCGAACATTCCAGTTTCGATAAGAAAGCAGCACTCGGCAATGCTCGACAAGCACTTGAAATAGAATGGGCTAGAAATCAGCTTAGTCCTATTGATCAGAAAGAAAAAGCAACGTGGCTCAAGACAGTAGGCTATGAGTATGATCTGGCTGCTGCTGATGCTAAAGTTCAGGGGCAATACCTTGATGAATCTAAAGACGAATTTCTGGCTAGGGTATCAAAAGAATATGATACTGGAGTAAGAGATTACTATAATTCTCCGGCTAATCGAGAAGAATGGGTACAGGAAAATCTTGCTGATTACAACAAGCAACTTGATGAGAAAGCTGCTTCAGGCAGAATAGAACTTTATGACGATTCTGGTAACTTAGTATTTCGTGGTGATAAAGAGCAATATATCAATTATCGCCTAGCTTCTGAGCCTTCTACTGGTTCTTTGGCTAAGTCCTATGGGATTTCAATGATACCTGTTTATGGCACTATTCAGTATGGTAGAGAAGCTGCGAAAGGTGGCTGGACTGGAAGTGAAATAGGGTGGTTGTCTCTTTCTGCTGGTGCTGATATTGCTATGATTGTACCACCAATAGGGGCTGCTGCTCGTTCTGCTCTTAAACCTGCTATTGCTGGTGCTACAGCTTCATCTCGTATCGCTAATATTGCTAGAAGTTTTAAGACTGCTGGCAGTATGTTCAAGATTAAGCCAGCTATCATTAAACCATCGTTCAAAGGTTTGCTCGGTGGGGTAAAGACAATCGGCAAGGAATACTGGACAAACTTAAAGTATCCATTTACTAAAACTGGTTTTATTGAAACACCGAAAGCTATTGGTGGTCTAATGACTGGTTCTCGTATCTATTCTCCGGTTCCAGTTGGCTTTAAGGGTACTATCAATGAATATGCTAGACAGCAAATGGCTAAACTCAAGCCAGGTGATGTCCAGCCTAAAGTTAGAGAGCCTGTTTCACAACTTGGTGAGATTAGGTACAAGACTGTTACACCTTATTCTGGAGTAGCTGAAGGACCGCAACCATCTGGTGTAATAAGACGAACTGTTTATCCTGGTACTCAGGGTATGCAGGTTTCTAAATCGGCAACAGGTCGAACAGTTTTGGAATGGCGACCCGGAGTAGCTTCTGGTGAGATACTAGAACAAGTTTATCTTTCTCCGGAACAGCAACTTCTACAGGCAGGTAAAGGTGCAAGCGGTAAGATGTCGTCTACCTTACAGTTTTCGCCTACTCGAAGATGGGAATACGGTATGGGTATTTCTGCTGAGACAGGAGGAGGCTTAAATCTATCTCCTGGTCAACTTGCCTTTCTTGAACGCTATCATTTTCAGCCATCTTCTTTCTCGCATCCTTCTTGGATGAGGATAGAGCCTGTTTCAGATTGGTCGCCTTATCGTATTGCTGCCCAGACTAGAACTGCTCCGGCAATCGGTGGTGGTGTTACTACTGCACAACCATCAACTGCTACTATGACCATGAACCAACTGGCAAGACAAATAGGAGCATCACCTGTATCTCAAATCGCTTATGCTGATGTAGCTGCTATTTCTTCTCCTATTAGACCATCAATATTTCCTACTGTTGTTCCTACTGTTCCGGCTGTTGTTGCTCCGATAGTTCCGTCTGTAAGTCCTGGTATATTTCCTACTACTGTATCTCAAGGCATATTTCCGATTAGCAGTTCATCTCCGTATCCTTATACATATCCTGTTTCTACTCCTGCACCTATGCCAATGCCTTCGCCTGTTATATCTCCGGTATTACCAGCTACAGAAACACCAGTAGCTACTGCTGAAGTTTCTTTGACTCCTACTAGAACTGTGTTTCCTACACCGGAACCAGCAAAGCCTACTTTTCCTTTACCTGCTCCTGCTTTACCTAGTCTTGGTGGTGGTGGTCCTATAATTGGTGGTGGTGAAGGTATACAGGACTTAGGCTATTGGGAATTTGGCGATATGTATGCAGGTGTTCATCCGCTAACTGGTAAACTGGTAACGGTAAGAGCTAAGAAGCGTATTCGCTATGGTGATGTGCCTAGAACTGTATACCGTTCTAAGGTTATTCGAAGTAAAATATCTGGAAGTACAAACTCTGATACTCCATTTTATAAAGAAGAATATGCAGCATAGGAGAAGTAGTATGGATTATTGTAACTGTCGTTCAATTAACATCGAGGTCTTGCCACGTTCTGAATACTATATGGGATATGAGATAATTCCGCATCCTAGCGGTTTCTCTGTTTCTCATCGTGAAGATTCTTCAAGGGCAACTGGATTGAAATTCAGCAGTATCATAAAAGCAATGAGGTATATTAACAAAGCAGTTGGATTGGGCTAAACTAAATGAACTATTGGGTTATCCAAGTCTATAAAGGGGAGATCAGGGCAATCGGACCTTACAAGTCTGAAGATGCTTGCCATAACCGATACCTGAAAATGCATGGTGGTGAGATATTCGAGTTCCGATCTCAAAGCTCTGATCCGAAAGAAGTAATCCAAGAGTTCAAGTACGATAGAATAGGGTAATTATAGGAGGTCGCATTATGCCGTATTTTGACGGGACCGGACCAAGAGGCAAAGGTAGATTAACAGGCAGAGGGCTAGGTAAGTGTGTCATACCCAGAACAAAAGCTACTCCTAAGAACTGGCTCAGTAAGGTTACTTCTTCTGCTCATAGACAGCTAGGCAAGCAGAAGCGGATATGGTAGGCTTAAAGTAGTAGGCTAACTAGGAGGTTACCTATATGGCTGACTACAATCAGTATCAGCGTTTACCTTTTGACCCTAGAATGGCAAGAGAGATACAGGGCAATCCGATAACCAGGGCAGAACAAGGTGGAACCGCTTTTCTTTCTAAATGGGGTGGAGTGCAAGGCTACCAGCAGATGTCTAAAATGAAGGCGACAGAAAGAGTGGTTTACAAGGCAGTTCAAGACGGAGTTACTGATGAAACCAATATCTCATCAATGACTGGATTAACTAAGTCTGAAGTTTCCTCTGCGGTAAACTCTCTGAATAAGAAGGGCTTTATAAATATTGAACAAGATGTTGGCACTAAAGAAACTCTGCTTATGTAGGAACTATCGCCGGAGCCGATTCTTTTATCTTGCCATACTTTCTATTATAGGATTGGCTCTAGCTTCACCATTCCTGCTTACTCAACAAGCAAGGGCAATTGATAATCCGGACAGCACTTCTATCAATGAGCTTCTAGTCTTTCGGGACTTGGTAGAAGAAGGCGACTGGCTTATCTACTGCCGTTACAATGTTGACTATACTACTATTCCTGATGAACCAGCTGAGCAAACTTTTCAAATAGCAATGTATGATGTTGCCGGAGCTAACCTGATTGCTACCCGAAGCCTCAAATACTATCAACATAATATTACCTCTCTTTATTTTTCTGCTGCTGATGTAGCAACTAAAGGTCTGGTCTGGGGAGATGCTTATATTATCATTGTGCAAGGCAAACCGGACATCTTTGCTCTAGTAGAGAATGTAAACCAGAAAACTCGACCTCTGCAACCGACTGATTACAAAGAAGCTGAAGATTTTACTTCTTATATGCTTTCCGAAGCTGGTATACTTGAAACAGCTTGGGGCATTACGCTACTCTCCGGTGAATATCTTAATACAACAGGGGCAACTTACTTTTCCTATGCTATTCCAGGCTTTACTACTATCGCCTCTGACATACTTTATTCTTCAGCTTACTACCCTTCAACTAGCAACATTACTCACAATACTTCTTATGCTGAATCAATGCATGACCATACCGGAGCAAGACTAGGTGCTGCGGTAACTGATCTTGCTAACTGGCTTCATGTCTCTGAAGATTGGATGGCGATCTGGATGGTAAGTATAATGTATCTTGTTACTGCTGGAGTAGTCTATTCGGTAACTAAAGACCCTGGGGTATCGATGATGGTGTCATTACCTGTAATTGGGGCTGCTGCGTGGCTCGGTGTTGGGCTGTCTTGGTTCACTATCCTTATTGCAGTCGGGCTTATTACTGCGGTGCTGTTTGGGATACATTTTATCTTGGGGAGATTTGCGTGAAGTTCTTTAAGCATAACTTTAATAAGATAATTAACTACTTGCCTATCATTGTAGTTTTCTCAATGATGCTGGTAATGGCTGTTCCGGTCTATGCTGCCTATAACTACTATGCTCCAATATCTATTACTAACAATTCTACGAATAACTATGGCGATATTCCTGTTCTAGTATCGATGAACAATACTCAGCTTGCTTCTTTGGACTATATTCTTGCAACAGGGCTTGATACTGATGTTCAAACAACAACTAGCATACCTTATTCCTTATCTGCTACAAGGCTCGGTGTCTTTGAGGAGTTTAATGCCTATGACTCAAGAGACTTGGCTTACTATCTAGGCTATACTCCAAATCAAACTTCATATCCTATTATTACAGGTTACAATGGCTATGTTACAACTGCTGATGATGCTAGTCTGGAGCCAGGTGCAGACTTCACAATTGACTATTCAGGGTATGTTGATACAAGTGCTGGTAATGTTGGTGAGGTTATAGCTGAGAAAGATGGGGCAGTAACATTATATGTTTCAAGTGCTGGTAATATAGCAGGAGGATTTGATGGAGAAGATATTGTTTCTATCATTCCGATGACTCCAAGTGCTAATGTTGCTCCTGTTGCTACAGGTGCTTGGACTGATGTAGATTGCACTGCTTTAGGAGTACCAGATTCAGCAAGCGGAGTAGTAATTCATATTGTTAATACTAATGCTGCTTATCAAGAATATGGGCTAAGGAAGAATGGTAGTGCTGATGATAGGCATAGTGATTTTATGAATTCTTCTCATAATTGGGCTATGATAGGTACAGATGCTAATGGTATATTTGAAGCCTATATTGAGAGTGCTAGTATTGAAATGTATGTTACTGGTTATACTAATCCTGCTACTGTAATCTTTAATACTAATGCTGATAATATAAGTTTGGGAGCGACTGGTGCTTGGACAGACATCGACTGTTCGGCTATTTGTCCTGATGCAAAAGCAATTCTAGTAGAAGTTACTAATTTAGGGGCAACTGCTCTTGTTTCAGGATTGCGGCCCAATGGCTCTGCTGCAACTTCGACACTTGCTGATATAGGGATTAAAGTACATGATTTCTATTTAGTTGGTTGTGATACTAATCAAATAATAGAAGGATATATTGAAAGTGTTGCTGTAGATTTTTATGTTATTGGTTACATTACAGATGGAATAACAATGTTTACTGACCCTGTTGACAAGTCGCTTGGAGGAACTGGAGCATGGACTGATATTGATTGTTCTGCAAGCACTGACTCAAGTACCAGTGGTCTTATATTTTCAATCACGAATGTATCTGCCGCTTATGGATTTAGGAAAAATGGTAGTGCTGAAGATATAAATCGTAATGGTTATAACTTCGCAAGTTTTATGTCTATTGTGGAATGTGATGGTAATCAAGTCGTAGAGGGTAAAATTGCTAATTTAGCTCAGGACTTTTGGCTTTGGGGTTATTTTGGAAAAGCCAAAACTTTAGTAACATCTGCTTGTGCTTCTGGTGAACATGACATACGTCTTGACTATGATGGAGCTAACCTAGACTTATTCATAGATGATATGGGTGTAGCAGTTGATACCGAAGCTATCGTTACTACAGTTGCCGACAATGCTAATGACTGGATAATAGGTAGTAATGCTACTCCTTATATTGACAGCATAACTTTTGACATAGGTGGTGCTACTGCTCTCTGGTATGAGCCTGTTACTATTATCCTAGCCGATACTGCTACTGATCGTTCTGGCTCTGGCAATCATGGCGACATAACTTGGGGGGCTAACCCTGCTGGAATTGAGATAACCATTCTCGGCTTAGTATCTTCTGAGACTTTCACCGCTTCAGGTGATGATGGCAGTATTCCTGATCCACTACCTATTCCTTCTGCTTTCAATATCACAGCTACCAACACTACAGGTATTACTACCTTCTGGATGTATGACCTTGTTAATCGTGCTGCGGAACATCTCGGCTTTTCAGCTCAGACTATGTATGTTCTTATCGGTCTTATCGCTGCGACAGGTGTCGGCTTCGGTGCTTTAATCGGCACAGGTAATATGCTCGGCTTCGCAATCGGCTTCGGTACAACTGCCGGACTGTTCGCTGCCACTGGTGTCATGCCGTGGTGGATAATAATCATAATCATTGCCATAGCTGCAATGGGAATTTATACTTGGAAAAGGGGATAGATAAATGCCAGTCAAATATATTGGATTTATGATATTTATTTATGTAATGGCAATTATCTTCGGCTCTATGTCAACTGGTTCCGACTTGTTTGCTGATGCCAATATTACCGATCCTGTTCAAGATACTCAGGTCTACGGCATACAGGAATATAACACTGACTTTATTACTATTACTAATCCTTCTTTTACTCCGACATTCTTCCTGTCATTCTTTAATATCATTACTCTTGATTTTCCTATCTTTGACTCCGGGCCGTGGATTGTGCTTCGCTGGATAATCCTAGCTCCAATAATCGGTATAGTGGTATTCGGTATGATTCAACTATTCACCGGACTTATACAGAGAAATGTATAGTATGACTTTATGTGTTAGAATAAAAATAGGTAGGTAAATACAATGAATAAGACAAAAATAATTCAGGAGGTTTTAAGTGTCAAGTTTTATCGGTCCTCTAGTGATGGTTCTTGTTCTAGTCTTTGGTGCTGTGTTCCTTCTATTCTGGAACAAAAAGAGAGTCAAGGGGAAAATACTCTGCTACTTCTTGCAAGGGGATATTTATGTGAAACCAGTCTTATGTGAATACAAGCAGGATTTCGTGTTCTATGATGAAAAGGCATATGACCTTTATCCTGACCGTGTTCGGCTGACTAGGTTTCCGGCTGGCTTCCCCTCATTTTTGCAGGAAATAGTGCCGACTGCACTTTATGATGTTACTAATGGTATTCCACTAGATTGGAATGATCCACCTACTCAGTTTGATGCCAAGCTCCGTTCTATGAACATCAAGTCAGCACTTATGGAGAATATGCTTCGTAAGATGGTTGAAGAAGCAAGCCGTGAAACTGGAGTTACTGGAAGTCGAATTAACTGGAAAAAGATTTTGCCTATGATAATGGTGATAGGTGGTATTATCGGGTTCATCTTCATCATGCAAAGGTCAGGCGGAATAGGAGGACTGTTCGGTGGGTAGAGAATTTGGTACTGTAAAAATATCAACTGAATCTGAAGAAGCATTAGCTTTTAAGGCGTTACTTCCGGCACAGAATGAATTTCAGAAACTCCAGATGATTACTGATATTCAAGTAAAGACAAGAGTACCACTATCGGTATTAGGAGTAATCCGGCGACTTTACAGTGGTACAGGCAATATTGACATTCTAAAGACATTCCAAGAGGAGTTTAACATCAACGGCTTACCGCTAGACAGGAAAAGTCGCCTTGAGGCTTCTGAAATTGTTGCTGCTGTCCGATCAAAGCGAGGGGAAGATGAGGATTAGCTATGAACATATTTAGTTTTGAAGGACCACAAGGTAACGGCAAATCAACCACTCTTGCTATGTTTGCTGCCTGGTGGCATGAAAAAGAAAATCGCAAGGTTATCTCTAATATGCCACTTACTATTCCTTATACTCCGTTTTCACTGGAATACTTAAAGGAACATCTCTATGATGATGAGATTGGCGATTGTGTTGTGGTATGGGATGAAGCTAATCAACTATGTGATGCTCATGCAGAGGCTTCTCATGTCAACAGTATAATTGAAGTGTTTGCTGGTTCGGCAAGAAAAAGAAAGGTGGACTTGCTGATTGCGGTTCACGACTTGAGCTATCTCGGCAGACGGCTCAGAATCCATGTTGTGAAGTCAGGTATCCGGTCTTACTCTCGCTGTGTTAAGGAAAAGCCCTGCCGGAAATGCAAAGGAACTGGAATCTGGCATGAAGAAACCTGTGATGAGTGTTTAGGGTATAAAGACAGGGACAATCCTAGAGATACTGAAACTTTTGTCGCTCATATCTATGTTACGCTCTATAATCGCAATCGGCACTGGATATTCTTACCGATAGGTGAAAAAGGTTACTACACTAATGCCAAGCGAATACCAATGGAATATACAGGCAATTATTACTTCCACTTCTTTGACTCTGGTGCAAAGGTCGCCATGAGAAAATCAAGGCTTGATAGAATGGAAACAGATGAAGTTGGCACATTGTTGGCAGGAGCTTCGCTATGAGGGTTTATGCACTAACCAAACTTGGGCGAAAGGTAGCTACTACTCATGAAGGTAGCTCAGAAGAACTTAAAGTCTTACAGTTTCTTCGAGACAACAAGACAGCTACAGATGATGAAATTGAAATCAGTTGTGGTGGCAGGTGGACATTAAGAAGATTAAGAGAAAGGGGGTTAGTTGTAGAGCTAACTAGCTAAATTAGGGTAAATGAAACATAAGATTAAAGTGTTTATGAAAAATAAGAAGAAGTTAGCTTTTAGTGTAGGCTCAATAGCTCTAGCTGTACTAATGGCTATTCATATTGTACCGACTGTACCATTAGTAACTGTTGAAGCAATGGGATACAAGATACAAGTACCTGCTGTATTTATCAAGGGTGAGGGTTCTGTCTCTATTGATAGCAATGTAGTTTTAGCTGCTAGTATAGAAGAAATACAGCAATCTGGAGTTTATCTGCAATCAGGTGGCTGTACTCTGTATGGTTTAGTTGATTATTCTTCTAAAGAAATAGCTGATGTAACTAAGTTTGCCTATGCTAAGATTGAACCTAGCGGCTGTGAAGAATATCACGGTAATGTCAAGATAAGGTTTGACTTCTTTTTGACTCCAGACGGATACAGATATGATGATAGGCATTTGTATGTTGTGGACACAGAATCAGAATTGTACCTGAAAGGTTATCCGGGCAAGGTAGACAAGGAAGGCAATCCACGAAGTCAGGAAGACTATCAGGCGTGGCTGGACTCACTACCTCATATCTGGCAACTAAGTCCATTTCATAGCCACTTTTGTTACTTTGCTCCAGATGTAACAGATGATGAAATTAACAAAGCAGCTAATTACCATCTAGGTAATTTCTATGCTGCTTGGTGTCAGGATTGGATTGATGTAGCCGGTGGTATGAGGCATGGCTGGGATGTAGATACTAGAGTTAGGCCTGTCCGGTATGATAAAGACCCTGTATTCTTAGAATATGACACTCTCCAAGCTGAATGCGTAACAAGAGTAGATGAGGTCAAAAGTCTAAGTATTTCTGCTCCTGTTGATGCAATTACTAAAGAAGGTGAGATATTCCCCTCTACTGATATTGATGTGGGTGGTGGGGCAACGGATAGGGCGTCAAATAGTGGTACTGGAAATACTACCTGTGTTGATAGAAACAATCCAGCTAATGCGGATGGCACATTAGATACTTTGGAATTTTGGTTCTGGATACAAAATGGTGCAAATGTAAAAGCTGGCACATTCTCTGGCTCTGGCACAAGTTGGGACGACAGGGATTACGAAACAATCGGAAGTATTACAGCAGGGGCAAAGAGAACATTCACTAGTCTTGATATTGATGTTGTAACAGATGACTGTCTAGGCTTTTATTGTACTGCTGGCTTTTGTGAGGCTAGTACAAGCGGTGGCTCAGGATATGGCACTAAATCTGGCGACCAATTCGGGTCGGGAACACAAACATATACTTTTATTTTTACTGACGACATCCTCTCCCTCTACGGCACAGGGGAGACGGTAGTAAGTTGTTCTGAGGATATATCTAACACACCTAGTAGTGAGAATCTTGGTACTGTAGCTGAAAGTACAACTTACTATGCTAAAGGTTCTGCACCTAGTAATCCAGTAGAGGATGGAGAATGTACTTTTACCATAACTAATAGCTCTGGTGGGGCAGTTGATCTTACTATTAAAGCTACTAACTTTACAGGTGGTGATGGCTGGACACTAACTAGCAATGCACCTGGCTCTGGCACAGTAAGAATGACAGCTTACTATTCAGGGCAAAATCCTGCAAGCGGAGTAGTGCTTACTACTAGCTATCAGTCATTTAAGACTGCTGTAGCGGATGCAGCTACCTTGAAATGGGACTTTAAGTTAGAAACTGGTACATTCACAGACGGAACACAAAAGAGCAGTACAATAACTATCAGTGCTGCCTGTTCAGCGTAAAATAAGGTAAGGGGGTGTATTATTAAGTGTAGCGGTGCTATAGTTAATTAGAGGTAGTAATAGGTGTAAAGGTCGAAAATCCTTGACTACTTTGAAAAGGAGGTGAACAAATTGATAAAACTAAGAAGGCTTTGGAAGAAATTAGCAGGTGGCTTTACGCTTCTAACAGTATTGTCTTTTTTCTTGTGGAGTGTAACTCCGGCTTTAGCTGCTACTACTGCTGATGTTACGGTAACTGCCTTGCCATCTTTTATTTCTATTACGGCAACTAACACTACTTATGACTTCGGTGTTGTGACTGAAGGTTCTGTAACTAATACGACTACTGCCTATTTCCCGATTGTTAATCTCTGTAGTGTACAGTCAGACCAAACAATTGCTGCGGTTACTGGTAACTGGACTGGTGGCACAGAATGGATACATGATGATACGGCAACAGCAGGAGTAGTTACGGCAGGTCTTTCGGCAAATCGGGAAGGTGTATGGGGTGTTGATGATATTATAGTGAAAAACGCTGATCCAAACTACATTGCTGAAAATCAACCTGCAACTACAAACTACAGCTTTGGGTTACAATTGTATGCACCGACAACGTTCCATGACGGTACTCAAAAGACAATGGTTGTTAGAATAACTGCTGTAGCTGGCTAACAATGCTAGGACTGGTGAAAAGCCAGCAATCAGGATTGAAAGGGAAGGAACCTGCTAGACCTGAAAAATTAAAGAGGAAGTAGTTAAAGATGCGAAAAAATTGGAGGTTAATAAGAATAGCAACTATACTAGCAACTGGTATGCTATTTCTTAACAGTTGCAGTTTTCAAGTGTCTAATCCAGTAGCTCCATTACCTAGTGATTCTATACAGAAACCATCTAACAATAATCCTGTATCTCCGCTTCAACCAGAAGATGCTTTACCTGCAAGCCAAGAAGTCAGTCCGCAAGAAGGTGAGCCACCAATCGATAAGACTTGGATTAGTCCGGGCAAAGTAAATGTCGGTAATTTCTATCCTGGTGCTAGGGCTGAGTGGCCCTTACTTATTCATAATGGTAGTAACGGACAACGAACTGAAAGTATATCTGTGTCTACAGAGGTCAATGAAACCAGAGTAGCTGTACCACTTAGGGGCTTTCCCGTAGATACTAATAGTAATTCTTTCTTAGTTACATCATCGACTGATAATAGTTTATCACCAGTTTCTTATTCTGTTATAGATCATACTTTATTGGTAGAAGGATTCAAATCTAATGCAACAACTGTAATTTCTGTGTCTTATGTAAGTAAGTCTCAGTTTTCTGTCTACTATCGAGAACCAGATCATTTACTTGAAGGATATGAAAATGCTCCCTTTGAGGCTAAAAATTGGGTAATTATTGCTGATAAGTCTCCAGTAATTATGCCTCAGACCACTCAAGAAATTATGATTGCTCTTGATATACCAGAAGACTATGCCAAAGAGTTACCGGACAAATGGGAATTTTGGATTGGAGTAGTAGATATAAGCCAAGAAGGAATGATTCAAGCTGAACTTTGTTCACGTTGGCTGATTATTTCTAGGGCAGAAGTTTAGCTAATTATATAAGATAAAGTAAAACAAATAAAGAAAATGTCGGATGAAGAAGTGGCAAAAGATAAACTTGAAAAGACTATGGATAGTAGCAGTAATAACAGGAATTGTGTGTTTCCTGTTCTTGCCTGTGATTTCAGCGAGGGCAGATACTACAGCCGACGTAACTATTACAGCATCCGGCTATGTATGTGGAGCACCAGGAGGATTTACAATAACCTATGTTAATGATTATGAAGTACAACTTGATTGGACTGTTGGCACAGATGCCGTTAATACGATGGTTAGGGCAGCTTATGGTCGTTTTCCGGCAGATATTACAGATGGTTATCAGGTTTACTATGGAAATGGAACTACTTGTACGGACGATGCAACAAGTCTGGCTTCGCCGGATATTGTCTATTACCGAGCTTGGTCGCAGAACGCAGCCGGACTATGGAATGAAGTTACCTATGCAGAGGATGATACAGGAGATATTATGAGCGTATCGTTTTTGTTTGTCGGTTGGCTTTGTCTGGCGATCTTTCTTACTTGGTTTAGTTCTCGTAGACCAGAGATACTTGTTAGATTAGTAGCTGGACTAACCTGGATGGCACTAGGATTTTGGACTCTATTAGGTGGAATCACTAACATTGATATGCTGAACTCTTGGAACCAGATTCTAGTTTGGGTGTTCTTTGTTATGGCTGTAGTACCATTCTTATTCCAGATGAATACTGAGATTAAGAAGGAAAAGAAAGGATTGTCATATAGTGTCTGGGGTACACCACCTGATGAAGAAGAAACTAGCTATCAGAAATACAGTCGTGAACTTAGAAGTAGAATGTCTCGACACAAGAGGCGTAGGAGGCTACTCTAATGTCTATCAAGGAAAAGGAAGAAGAACTTGCTGAATTAGAAGTAGATTACGAGATTGCCAAGAAGCGATCTGACATAGCAGAACGTAAAGCACTTGAACACGAAATGAAAAAGAAGTATGGTAAAGACTGGAAGAAGATTATCGGTTGGGCAAAAGGGCTTCGACCTAATAAGGAAGTCATTGAGGACTTGTATATTGCGGGTGGAAGCTCCAGCGCTAATAACTTGCGGAATATGTCTCGACCAGGACAAGTGAAAATAGGAGGTCATTAATGAGTAAACTATTCGGCATGGATACTAGCTGGAAAGGTATTCGTAAAGGACTAGGTGGTATCAAGAAGAATATGAAGGCTGGTTATTCTGTGCCTAGTAAAGCTAGGGGTAGAAAACGAAGCAAAAGGAGACTATACTAAGACTATGGAAGCGTATTGTATGAAGTGTAAAGCTAAAAGGGCAATAGATAACCCGAAGCAGGTGAAAATGCGTAATGGTCGAAAAGCGGTCAAGGGAACCTGCTCAGTCTGCGGAACTAAAATGTATAAAATTGGAGGTCTGTCATAGTGAAGGTAAAGAAGTTGAAGTTCGGGAAAGCTAAAGCACTCAAGATTGGTAAGGGCAAGGGTGTGGCTCCTAGCAAGGCAAGTGCAAATGCTTATGGCTGCAAGGCTGAAAAGCGAATTGCTGGCTTTGTTAAAAAGTTCAAATAACTTGGCAAGGATGGCAAAACTGTAGAAGGTAAGGCAATGAGCTATTATTATGTAACACATCCTAACATAGACTTTTCTGCTACAGTCAAAGCTCCGTCTACTGATAAGGCTCGGACTGCTTTTCTTGATTACCTTGAAAGGACAGGTAAGGCAAGTCGCAAGTATCGGCAAGATATCCGGCGCAATACTGTTGCTGAAAGAATAGAGTTTCCAGAAGAAGTAGATACTGATGTTAAGCTCTACTACAACTATACTGATGGTGATGATGAAGAAACAATGTCAGTTGGCTACATACCGGAGAAAGATGATCTTGATGATGTCCGGGAAGATTTAGAGCTTGATGAAAGTATTGAGGAAGTAGTTGATGATACTCTTGGCGATATAGAGTCTGAGCCTTTACCGGTAGAGCAAGCGGAGAAAGACTTTGATATTAAGGACACTCCGATAGGCAGAATGAGTTTAGGTAGTGTGTAATGAAAAGGTTTTTGTGGTTCTGGTCAGTGATACTGGTCGAACTGTTTAACGTGGAATATAAAGTCCCTATTAAGTAGGAGGTTATGCTAGTGGGACTGTGGGATAAGTTCAAAGATGCTTTCGGCAAAAAGAAGAAAGATGAAGATGCTGATTATGAAGATGCGGATACTTCTGGTGCTTATGAAAGCTATGGCGAAGATATAGGTGGTTCTGAGTCTGCTGATAGTGGTCAATCTGAAGCATATGAGGACTTGAAGCGTGAAGCTGAAGAAAAAGAGCGTGTTCAGCGAGAGTTTGAAGAAGCTATGAGGCAAGCTAAAGAAGAACAAGCTCGGCAGGAACAATCTCGGCAAGAGCAACAGAAACAACAGGGCTACCGAACCAAGACTGCTACCGATACTGAGCCTGAAGTTGATACTGAATCACAAGAGTATCTCAGGCAAAAACGTGCTTTAGAACTTGAAAAGGCTCGACTTGATGTGGCTCAGGCTCAAGGCAAAATAGCTGAATCGCCGGAGAAACTTGCCTTAGAACGGCAAAAACTGATGGCTCAGACCAAACTTCTAGAACAGAAACGTAAAGAGTCCAAGAAAAAGGGCATGGAAGGAACTGCAAAGCGTTTCGGCAGTATTGTCAAGAATGTTTCTACTCTTGGTGGTGCTGTCCGTATGTCGAAAGCCCGAAAAGGCTTCTATGTTCCGAAAGCTAGTGCCGATTACTATGTTCCAGGCAAGGCAGCTAAAATGACTAGGGGCGTAACTGCTCTCTATTCATCTACTGGAATGAAAGAGCTTAATATGCCTCAAGCTGGCAGAACTATGCAGACTTCTACCCTCCGGCGTGCTGGTACTCCAAGCTATGAGAAACTCAGGCAAGCAACTTCATTCCGGCATACTGCACAGCCTAGACCTTCTTATACTACTACTACCAGCACTATGAGTCCTATTGCTAAGATGGCAACTGGCTCTCCACGACACCTTGCTAAACCAATGGGCTTTGTTAAAATTGGCTCTCAGGCACAGGATGTCGCTATGGAACGGCTTAGAGGTCTTACATTCCCTACTGGCTTAACTAATACTGAGAAACTTGCCTATGCGGAGATTAAAGCTAACCATGACATCGATACCAAGTCTCATGTTGTCAGCGAACTAATGGACTTAGGTATTGATAAGCTAGAAGCATCCAGAGCAATCGAGGGGCTTCTGCACCGGAGAATAGTCAAACGAGCAAAGGCATTTGAAGGTGAATCGACACTAGAGATAGTCTAGACCGGACTAAATATAGAGAGAGGTGATCGAGTGGCAGATAAAGTAGAATTTAGCCTTGAGAAGTATAAAGCACAAGCCAAGTTGCCGAAAGTGAAAGTTGCTAAAGAGAAGAAGCTCAACTTCTGGCAGTTGACTAATCAGCCGACAAAGAAGAAAAGGCGACCTAGATTTTACAAGAAACAACTGTTTAAGGTTGGAAAGGACTTGGTTTAATGAAACGACCTTTCGAGGTTAGGGTTCGGGAAAAAGTCGGTCCTTATAAGTGGGTTCTCAAGAGTAAGTTCTACTTTGCTAGTGATGCCGGGGATGCTCGTTCAAAATACAAAGGTGATGGCAAGGTTATCGAGGTCAAGAAAGTTACTAGGGAAAAGGCACAGGGCATTGGTTCCTTTTTCAGTTTGGGCGACAGATTACTCAAAGAATTTGCACAGGAAAGAGCATTAGAGAAAGGGGGTGAGAAAAAGAAAGACTGCACAGTTTTTGTAGTAGGCAACACACCTATCTTTGACCAAGTAAAAAATAAAAAAGAAGCCAAATATGGCAGGAGGTTTAATGAGCAACGAAGTAAGACCACCTATTGATATTGGTGGAGCAAGTAAAAGCAGACCTGGACCACTTGACCCAGATGAAAACAGACCTAGACCAGTTCCTCAAAGCAGTATTCAGCGTGGTGGTGGTAGCAGTGGAGGCACTTCATGGATGCCAGCTATTATTGCAATAGTAGTTTCAGTAATTGCTTCAGCAGTAATGGTATTCATGTTCAATCCAGCTAAAGCAGGAGTAGAGACTCTATCTAATCAAGTTATTCAGCTAGACCAGCGAATGAGTACAATGGAAGGCTATGCAACCAAAATTGATAAGATTGATGATATTGATACCAGTCTCAATCAGTTGCTTGCCACTTCAGCAGGGTATGTTACTCAGAGTGATTTAGCTGGAATTACAGATGGTATGGCTGATGAAGGGCAAATAAGCAACTTGCAAGCATCTATTGACGCACTCAATATTACTAATGCTGATTTACTGGCTAGGCTGGAAGCACTTGAAGAAGAAGAAACTAGCAATGGTTCCTCAACTATTTCTGATACTATAAGATGGAGATTTGAAGATCCTGTTCTTTTGACATCTGTCGGAAATCCAGTCGCATTAGTTACAGGGCAATCATTCTATAAACGTGTTGATACAAGTCGGATACAAGAGGAAGGTTCTTACTATCTTGATCTTGTAATGGAAAATAGTAGTGGTATAAACTGGGATATTGAGGGTAATTTCCGTATGGAAATAGCACTTAAACCTTATACTTCTTCTGATTATGCTATGCTGAGCGAAGATACTTTCCTTGATACTGATGATAGTCCCTCAATGTATAAGACAGTTCCGCTTTCAATGTCATATCCCTCTTGGGATTCTACTTTTGAAACTCGGACTAGAGAAGGACAGGAAGTTATTCGGCGAATAACATTTACCAGCAACAGGCTATCTGCTCTTACTTTAGAAGATGGTGGTTCTGTTGTTATTTCGTTAGTCCTTGAGCTTTACTATGAATAACAGATAGTTCAATTCTAATGACAAAGGGGTAGGAGAAAATTATCTCTTGCCCCTTTCTGTTTAGCTAAACTTGAACAGCATAAATCCAGTAGTCAGATACACTCCGGTAACAATGCCACCTGACATTACACAGCCAAGCAACATGGCGAGGTAGGTTTTCTTGAAGTCCAAACCAAAAGCCCAACTTGCTAAAGTTCCAGTATACACTCCGGTAAAAGGCAGAGGTACTCCGACAAATATCACCATTCCCCAAAAGCCGTACTTATCAATATACTTCTGCCCTCTTGTCTTGACCTTATCTACCTGTTTGGCAATAAACTTTACTCTGGATAGTCCTTTGTCAAGCAGTAATCGATAGGGGAAATAGACTAATGAGTTAAGCACAATGCAAAGTGGCACAAACCATTTGGGATCATAACCTTGCATTAGACCAAGTGGTATGCCACCTCTTAGCTCAGTCATAGGTATCATTGTCAGAATTAAGGACAGAGCAATATCAGGCATTAGTGTCTTTCTGTTCTTGGGCTTTCTGCTTCTTTCTCTGTTTCAATGACAATACCAGGGCAACTACAGACAAGGTAATCAGAACAATCGGGAACCAGAATACATTTCTGCCCCACTCATCAGTCCAGAGTATCAAGATACCGAAACCAAGACCTAGTATTGCAACTGCTATTCTTACTGCCGGAGCAAAGGTGAACATTTCCTTTTTGTTTTTGTTTTCAGTCATTTTCTCTCTCCTATCTTCTAGTGCGGTACACCATCAGTCCACCTACTATTGCGAGTCCTGCTGATAATATGATAATCAGCCATGTTGAGGTTTGCTTATCTTGTTTGACTTGCCAGTTTAGTAAATCAATCTGGAACTGCAATCCGTTCATTACAGCACTATTAGCTTCCTTTTCTGAGTTAAAACTACTGTCCAGTTCTGCTAGTTTACTCTCGTAACTTACTAACATTGCTTCAAGTTCTACTAGCCTATTATCAAATTCTTCATCTGCTATCTTACCACTCTCATATTCAGCAATCAGTTTGGCTATTCCGTCTGACAATAGATTAACAGCAGGAACAGTTTCGTTTCTCCAGTATTCCAATCTGGCTATTCTTTGACTGAGTAAAGCTCCTGCATAACCTTGCTTGATAGTTTTCTTAATTACTGTAGGTTCGTTGATGTCTTGTCCATTGATGTAGACATTGTTGTTAGTTCCTGTATTAACTTCTACTTCGCTGTTATCGCCAGTATTGACTTCTACATCAGAGCCACCACTAATATTAACTTCAACATCCATACCATCTTCAGCATAGGCTGGCAGAGCAAATAGTAAAGTCAGTAAGGGTATTGCACATAACCATTTCATATTTCTCATTTTATCTCCTGTTAGGAAGTAGAGAGGCAGTATTACCTGCCCCTCTATCCCACTCCATATTATTTTACTGTGCTGTGGTCGAGTAATCAGGAACTGTAAATGTGCTATCAAGCCAAGTAGCAATAAAGTTAAACGAGTTAGCACCTGTCATGCCAGGAGCCATTGCTGTAGTGGCGGAAGTATCACCATTAGCTTGAAGCTGGAATTGCCCACTACCAGTTGCCGTAAAGTCGGCATTAGTATAGCATCCACAGCCCCAGCCAAGCCTTACTTTGCCACCATCAGCTTCACTGCTCATAGCATCAAGGTCAGCACTACCAGCACCAAGAGCAGACAAACTAGCATAATCTCCGTTACCACTATCTACCCATCTTGCTAGTTTGTAAAGTGTAGCATTGCCGATAACAATGTGGTCATTGGCGTGCCAGCCGTAGTTGCTGTCTTTCATGGCTGCATAATTGGTGCTACTTTGGTTCTGCATCAGAATGTCGCCGTCAGTGGTAAAAGCATAAGTACCTGACTGTTGTCCTGCCTCACCGTAGCTTGATTCTTTGGAATCTGTCCTGTTGACGATGAATTTAGCTATACCACCACCAGTAATGCTAGTTTCAAAGCTGAAGTTGCAGGTGTCTACATTATAGCCGTAAGGATTGTTATTCTGGTCTGTAGCAGTAAACTTGCCTACATTTCCACTTCCACCAGAGTAGAAACTGGCATTAGCATCATCACCAGCATTAACATTACCATCAACAACACCTGCACCATCCCAGATTACTTCTACAGTTGTAGGATCGTCAGCAAAAGCTACTCCGCTAACCAATAGCGAACATACTATTGCTAACATTGCTCCAATTCCAATAAACTTCCTTTTCAATTCATTCTCCTCCTATTTATTTTGTTCGCCATATTCAATTGTAATGTTAGCTACTACACCTCCTAACTAGACTATCTTCCACTTATATTATAACAGTATTAGCTGGTTATTCTTCTTATGTCCATTACCATTATTGCCGTTGCCATTTCCGGTATATATTATCTTAAAACAATTCAGGCATTGATAACCATCTTCATGCGGAATAAACCTAGTGCAGTTGCACCCAGGCTTGTCGCATACCTGTGGAGCAAATACTCTTTCTGCTATCTTCTTGATTTCCTGCTCGCCATAGTAGTGGACTGCGTAATCTGTGCTGGTACAAGTCTCAGTAATGAACCTCTTTCTCAATTTCACGACCTCCAGTTATTTTTTGCCTATTTGCTCTTTTATCTCCTTTAACTCTTTTCTGAGTTCGTTTAATTCTTCAAGGCATTTAGCCAAGTCTCTCTGTATCGGGCTTTTGTGCTTGTATTCCTGCTGGCTCCGAAAAGCATAGAAGCTAGGATAGACAAACTTGTATTCCATTATCATGGCAAACAGAGCAATCAGTAACAGAACTCCGAAGAAGATGTATATCTTCATCCACGGAAAATAGACTAATAGCCATTCCCGAAGTCCGGTGTTGTAAGCTGTGATTGCGACTAGGCAGAAATTTATAATGGACATATAGAAGATAGTCATTGTCAGAATATCTTTGAATCCACCTATCCAGCCAAGAGTATATTGGCGAAGCACCTTAGTATGAAGGAATGTTCGGAATTGGTCTTTACTAGGCAACTTCTTGCTCCTTTTCAGCGAATACATACTTGTGGATTATGGTGATCTTGTATCCCCTGTCTTTAAGGAAATTGACTACTGAATTAAGCTCATTGCCACCTTCCGGCAAGTCGTGGTAACAGGCTATGGCAAACTTGGTTCCTGCCTTGATAACTCCCTCTGCACCTTTCAGAATTTCAAGCTCGGAGCCTTCAGCGTCTATCTTCACAAAGTCCGGCTGAACTCTTAGGCTGTCCAGCATTACCATATCAACTTCTATTGAGTCCTTATGATGATAGGCAAGTGTATGACAAGGCGAAGCACTTGAAAGATATAGTCTGCTTTTCCCATTTTTACTTCCAGCTACAGCCGGAATAACCTTGATATTCTTAATTCCCTTTGTGTTTCGTTCTAGGTACATCAGGTTACTAGGTTCAGGCTCTATAGCGTAAATCCTGCCGCCTTTACCTACCTTATCCGATGCTTTTATCGTGAACATTCCTACATAGGCTCCTATGTCCACTACAGTGCTTCCTGCTTGAATTGACCATATTTGTTCATAAACTTCATCCTGAAACACTTCCATAAAGGCAAGGATGCCATCTCTAGGGGCATAGATATTATGGCCATTATAGGATGTAACGCACTGGCTGTTCGGCAATAGCTTCAGGTTCTTCGGTGTTTCTCCACAGAGCAGTTTATAGTAAGGATAAAGTAGCCACTTGCTTTTAGCAGCTTGAGAAATGAGCCACAAGCCTAGATTCTGTCTTACTTTGATTGGTAGCACTTTTCGGCACAAGTCAATTAGCATTGTTTCTTTCCCCATTTCATTTATTTTCCTTTCTCGAACATCATAAGGTCATGGTCAGGATAATCAGCAAGAGCATCTTCTCTGGTAGCATACACAGGCAGAAAGCCGATCATTTTCCCCTTGTCTACTTCTACTGGTATTTTGTTACCAGCTTCAAAGGTAAAGTCCTTAATCATCATTACCACAAAGATGTGTTCACTATTATTGTCTTTGTCCATAAATCACCGCATTTCCTTTCTGATATATTATTTCCCTACAAGCAAGTTCTTCTACTAAGCCGTAGTCTGCAAAACTATGTGATTGCCTTAGTCCGGGACCATGCCAGAATGTTACTATTTCTTCTTCTATGTTCCTTTCTCTGAGATAGATGTAGGACTCAGCGATAATATCTTCTTTTGGTATCGGAAATAAGTTATGAGCATAAGGTAAATAGACTAATCCCTTGCCCCAACCGTCTAGCCCATAACTTTCTTCCAGTATCAGTTCGCCATACAGATCGCCATAGATAGGTAAGAGTTTATTCTGCCAAGCATAGTCCCGAACTGTAATATCATTATCGGTAAACACTCCACCTAAGTCTACTCTCTGATAACTGAGTGCAGTCGAGAATGGCAGGTCAATTTGTTCAATGGTAGTGGACTTTGTAGCTTCAAAAGCAAAGCCGGAACTGAGCAGGAAATAAGGCACAAGTATGCCAAGAGCAAATATCTCATACCGCTTTACAACTTGCAATCCACCTATGACTACTGCTGGAGCCAGTAGCATCAAGGCAATATGATAGAATCTTGAAGCATTGAGCATAGATGAAAAGCCTGGCATAGCGAAACAGAGTGTCATAATTACTATGCTACCGATACAGAAGGCGAAGTATTCCGGCGATAACTGTTTCCTTTTCCTGATAATAACTACTGCTCCAATAACAATAAGTGTTTGTGTAATACCCTGAAATATTCTGAATCCCTTGCCAAGCGGAGTAGCAGTTGCCATATCCATACCTAAAGCAGTCTGCATCATAACTTCGTGATCGGCAAATGTTGTAGGATGATTAGCCTGTGCAATATAGGCTGTGTTGATTTCAGCAGGTAGTGAAGTAGGTTGAAGTGGCTCTGATGTCGGTTCTTCTACTGTTTCTGGAGATAATCGATACATCTGGCTCTGTCCTAGCCAAGACATCGACTTTAGTGGTATGCCACTAGATATAGTTCCAAAGTAGCCTATGCCTACTGCCAGTAGTATGCCGACAGTTGCCATTAGCCATTTCAAGGGGATAGTTCGATTGCGGAATCCGATTAGTACCAGAACTGCAATGGCGAAGTATGACAGTATAATAAGAAACAAGGAATAGTGGAATATGACTGCTAGTGCTGATAAGCTGATGATAATTGGAACTTTTGCCTTGAGATTGAACTTACCGACTACCATTATCAGTAGCATAATGCTAAACATTAGCTCGGCTGACTGCTGTCTGGTGATCCCGACCATCTCTATTGAGTAAGCTGGCATAATTACAAAGAACATAGCGGAGAAAAAGGCAGTCTTGCTCTGAAATTGAGACTTGAATAGGTAGTAAAGCAGTAACGGCACAAAGGCGAAGAAAATTGGAGCCACAATCTTGAATGTCCAGAGTGTGCCTATACCGGAGAATTTACCCATCATCGGCAAGATAAATGACGGCACAATAGCACTGTTATAAGCATGAGGCAATGTCCAATTCCAAAAGCCATTAGCCTCAGTCAGTCTAGCAAAGTAGAACTCAGAATGAATATCTGTACCAATGAGATAATTAGAGAGTAGAGTAGTCTGATAGAGTAAGGCAAGGCTGGTAGTATAGATAATGAAAGTATAACTACTGTGAATCTTTCTAAATGCCACTAGACCTATGGCAATACAGATTACTACTATCATTGCTATTGTGAAATCTGGAATCTGTAATCTGGCTCCTAGAATAGACAAGGCTAAAATGCCTATGCCAAAAGATAAGGATAATGGACTACTTTTTAGTTCTGTAAATTCTTGCTTAAAGTATTCTCGCACTACCTTACTCCAAAAGCCAACTGCCACAACTTACTCATACCTTTTACTATGCTTTTTCTGCTTTTCATCATATCCTTAGCTGTTCTAACTAGTTCAGTAGGATTCTTAAGCATCCTCATCAGTTTGTCATTCGTAACTAGTTTGCCAATCATTACCGCACAAGCCTCTAGTTCATCAGCACTCATTTTATCAGTTCTAACCAGTGTTTTCTCCAGCACAAAGTCCTCTGGATTATCTACTACTAGATGTCCTTTTTGCCTTAATTCTTGCTCTACTTGAGTGCCGGGAAATGGAATAAGCCTTGAGAAACTGCACCAGTCAGGATCGATACTATCCCACAGCTTCAAGCTGTCCTTGATTGTCTTTTCTGTCTCTCCAGGCATACCGATAATGAAACTTGCTTCAGTCTTTATTCCAGCTTCCCTAGTCAATCTAAAAGCCCTTTTGATCTCTGCAATGGTAATTCCCTTATTCATACTGTCCAGCATAGCTTGGTTGCCATTTTCTACACCATAGAATATTTCCCATATTCCGGCTTGTCTCATTAACTTCAGCAACTTAGCATCGATTAACTTCTCATTTACCCTGCACCTTGCTCGATATACTATGCCTTTGTTGAGCCGATAGGTGATTATCAGATTCAGCAGTTCGTTTAACCACTGGCGATTTACATTGAAGGTATCATCCTGAAAAAAGAACTCTCGTATGCCATGTTTCCTGTGAAGCGTCATTATCTCTTTGATAATATTCTCTGGACTACGGAACCTGAGATGATTACCCATAGCGGAGCGTGAGCAAAATTTGCAGTTGTAGGGACAGCCACGACTGCCACAGATATTGAAGCTCGGCATCGGTCCAGGAGGATAGATACCGGAGAATCGCTTGAGATTGATAAGGTTCAAGTTTGGAATAGGTAAGCTGTCTAGGTCTTGTATCTCTTGTGGATATAGTATGCCGTGTTTAATTTCGCCATCAGCAATTCTTACCATAGCTTCATCACCTTCACCGATAACCGCTATGTCAGCATCAGGGAAAGTAGATAGTGCTAAATTGCCTAGCGCTGAAGGATGCGGACCACCTATGACTATTCTGACGCTTTGTCTCTTTACCGTTCTGATTACATTCATTATCTCTCTTGAAGTCTTAGCTTGAAATGTTACCATAGTAATACCGACAATATCCGGCTCAAAGTCCAGAATCAAGTCCTGCAACTTTGGCATGGTAACTTTATCAGCCAGCATATGAACCACTTTAGCCTTGTGTCCTGCATTATTGAGAATTGTACCAAGCAGAATGATAGACAGGTTAGGGTATAGTTCACTTTGAACTACATAAGAATCCCAGGGTGTAGGTGGACTAAGTAGAAGAACTTTACTCACTCAACTACCTCTTTACCGCTTCCATATAGCACAAACATACAGGAAATCCACCACCTTGCTCAATATGGTTTGCCACATCTTCACTAACTTCTATCCAACACCCTTTTCCGCGAGCATAGAAAGTAGGGCATTGTGTGTAGTAGCCAGGAAAATAGCCTAGTAGTTTACGAAGGGTATCTGCTGTGTATGTTCGGTAGAATTGTTGTCCCTTGTGCTTAATAATGGCATTGTTCTTAGCGTAAGGTACTTGCATTAGAAGGTTGCCATCGGGTTTGAGTATCCGGCAAAACTCTTGCATAGTCTCTGATTCGGCTAGTGGGTTTCCAGGCTGATTGTAGTAAGGTAGCCCCATATGTTCTAAGAGTGAGTTAGCTATCACGGTGTCTACACTCTTGTCTTTCAAGGGAATCTCCCAAACCAGGCTATGTAGATAGCTAATGCCAGGATAGTAAGTGAACCAGTCAATGTCCACGCCATAGACTGTGTAGCCTAGTCTTGCCAAGAGCTTAGTGAAGTTCTGGTGGCTTACAAAGCCAGTGTCTACAATCTTCTCGCCGTGTAGTCTCTTAAGATACCAAGGCAAGCCGACTTCCCATTCCTGGTCTAGCTCTCCTGTTTTTAATACAGGGAAAGGCACTGAGCCTTTAAGTTGATTGCCAGTTTTGTTCCCAAGGTTAATGCCTAGCTTCTCGCCTAAGTCTCTAGCTAGTTTACTCACTTAATCTCCTTGTGCAGAATAAGTCTACTGCCCCCTTAAGCCTAGTAGCTTTACTGACCTCTTTATAGGCCTGATTTCCTAGCTGTCTTAGCCCATGTATCTTCTCGTCTATAATGGCTAGGGTAAAATGTTCCTCAAGGAAGCTAACAAGTGCCTTGTCTGAAGAACCAGCTAACACAAGCCCCTTTGGATAGACTTCAATGAACAGCTTGAGGTCAAGACTGTCTTTGATTATCCGCTTCATCCCGCCAAGAACTCTTGAGTCGTGTCCGTCAGTGTCTATCTTGATTAGGTCTACTTTTTCTTCTGTTATAAAAGTATCAAGCCTAGCCACTGGCAAAACAACATCAGACTTGTGGGGAATAGGTGATATGCCTGATTGTGTCTTGGTAGCATGAAATTCTATCGTGCCTTCACTGTCCCAAGCAGCAACTCTTAGAGGAACTATATTAGTGAGACTATTCTTGGCTATGTTCCGGCAGAGCAAATTGTAGGCTTTGGGGAATGGCTCTATTGCATAGACTCTTCCTCTTCTTCCTACCAACTTTGAAGCTATACAGGAATAATAGCCAAAGCCTGCCCCTACATCTACTACTGTCATTCCCTCGTGGACTTCCTTAATGAATAGCTCAGTTTCATCCGGCTCCCAATTTCCGTGAGTTAAGATTGGAGGAGTCAAGGCACTGGTAGGGTCAAGCTCAAACTCTAAGTCTTGAAACTTAAGAACAGGGTTTTTGCTCATTCCCCACTTTCTATAGACAGAGAGGTACAGGTTTTCTACCCCTGGAAGTCTGCCTATCCCAGTGCCATAGAAAGGCTTGGTTAGCTTACATACTAAATCCCAAGTTCTCATTCACCCACCCTTTCATATAGTCTTGTTTTGCCTTCTTGGTATATCAGCTTGTAACTTTCTAACTGGTTATTCCAGAGTTTGATTGCTACTGAATCCAATAGGTCAGTAGCTTTGCCTGCTTTCAGTTGGATAGCATAATACTTGCTGCCTACCATATCCTCATACATCAGAATATATCTAATGTCTCCTAGTTCCTTTATTTCAGACAGGGCTTCTTCCTCTGTCTTTGAAGCAAAGAATCTAGAGGCTTCTGGTGGGTCTTGATAAGCAGGATTAGAGCAAGGCGTTCTTTGTGCAATTTGACTAATCCAATGTCCATAATCCCACCAGCTTAGAACTCCATAATGAGGCTGATCGTATATCTTTAGGCTGTAGTAGTTGCCCTGATATTCCCAATATGGTTCCGGGCTGTTTTCTTTAAGCCAGGTCAATGTATTATACATATCAGGCGTAATGTTGTTCGGCAAGGTTACTATTCCTATTGTGCCTCTGATACTGACAATGACTGTAAACATAATGACAATGCCAACCATCATCTTTTTGGTATTAGCTGATACCCATTTAGTAAGATAGAAAGTAAAGTAACTGGCTAAGATACTCATCGGCACAACAAAGTAGTATCCCCAACGCCTTTGCCCAATAGTAGCTACAAGCAAAACCAATGTCCACACAATAAACAGAATACTTTTCTCCTGCTTATGATGCCGATAGAACATTATGCCACCAATGAATAGGAAAAAGGCGACTCCGGCTGTAGCTAGAATGACATCAGGACTAGAAGGTGTTGCTTCTTGAATTGTAGTTCCACTACCATAAAATACTGCTCTCATATCGAAAAGTATCATTCGGTAGTAGTCAGAGACAAACAGGACTACGCCGATTATACCTAGTGGCAAGAGTATAGACATAAGAGTAGCTTGTTTACTTCCTCTATTCCACATCCAGATGGGCAGAATAATCGCTATAAAATAAGGAGCAAAACTGAATAGTGTAGCGTTCATAAACTTCATATACGGAGCATACATAGCGAAGGCGACACAGAATACTATCAGCATATTGCGACAGTAGTTGCCTTCTGGAATATCCTTGAGCCGGAAGTATAGTATCTGGATAATGAACCAGAATATAAGTATGCCGACTAGCAAGTGTCCACCTGACCAATTAAGCAGGTAGAAGCCTAATGATACTCCGGAAAGTATTGACCACAGTTTCTTTGTGTTCTGCTTCATCATCAACACAAGGAATAGAACTGTAGTAGTCATTAGCATAGTTTCAAAGGCGTGGTGGTCAGTAAATCCTAGTAGTGTTCTGTGCAGGAACTCTCCGGGCAAGATAGCAACTAATACACAGGCAAGATAAGCTACCTTTTTGCAGAAAAGCTCTTTTGCCAGAAAGAATACAGCCACAATGGTAAGTCCACCTGCTATGGAGGGCAATAAAGCACCTACTATATGGATATTGGCTCCTGATTGCCCTATTCCAGCAATAATCCAAGACATTAGGGGATTAAAGCCGACTTTACCACCTGTAGGAAATAGAGTATACCAATCCCAATATTGAGGATAGGGGAAATTGTGTAGCATATTCTCAGCAAGCCTCATATGCCAGTAGGAGTCAACACCCCTAAACCATACATTGCCATCAACCATTACTATATTCCACTGGGGTATTACTCTCAGCAGTATGGTTCCGGCTATTATTGAAACTAGAATAATCCAGTCTTTCTTCGTCATTAGTCTTTCCTACTTGCCCTTAGCACCAATACAGCAGTAAATGGCACACATAGAGGTGGCTTGCCCCAATCTTTATACACTTCATAGCCATTATCTTCAAACCATCTCATATATCTGGTTAGCTTTACTTTATCATCCAGTCTATGCCCTCTCCGTAAGTGGAACTCAATTCTTATCTCTCTAATGCCTTCTAGCTGTTCTGGCTCAATATTCCATTCACAGCCTTCTCCGTCAATCTTGATAAAGTCCACCTGTGTTCCTATCCATTCAATGAATACTTGCCCTAGAGTGATAAACTTGACTATCGCTTTCTTGGAACTGAACTCGACTTCTTCTGAGTAGTTATCTCTGCCTATTGCGAAGGGTATGATGTGGACCTTGTGCTGTAGCTTATTGAGAGCAATATTGTTAGCCAGTTCATCAATGAATAATGGCTCAAGAGCATAGGTTCGCTTGGCGACTTTAGCAAGTGGAATCGTGATTGCTCCAATGTTAGCACCTATATCCAGCACGACATCTGTTTTTCTAACGCCTTCAAACCACGGATTGCCTTTTACTCTCTGTATCGAATCAATCTGATCTGACATTTCAAAATGGAATCCGTCTACTGATACAGCGTCAAAGTTCTCTTTCTTGATAATGACATTCTCTGGATCATAATAGAGCAAGTTCCAGTAAGGGCGTATCTTGCTACAAGCTCTGCTCATTTTGAAACTTCTCATTGCCGAATAGATGTTCATTTGCCTATCTCCCGTCTGTTAATCTTGCTAAAGTAATTCCTACTAGTATCCCGATACTACCTACAATATAGTATATATTTTCTAAGGACATATTAAGTGATTCTATCAAAAAGATACTAATCCCAATAGAAGTTATAGTTAGTATTGATAGCCAAAATGTCAGTCTAGAATATTTAGGAATTTCTCTTTTTTCCTTTACAACGTTCATTTGTCTAGCCTTCTTTTATCAGATAATGTTAAAAGTAGATTTTGTCTAATCTTTTGCAAAGCATTGTCATAACTATTGCCGCAAACATATCCAACAAAGTTCCTGTCGTTTTGATAAGTTGGCTTATGTCCATCTCTGGCCAATTCCATATATATTGGCAAAGACATAGTTTCCTCTCCTAAATATATAGCAAATCTAAATCTACCATCATCTAAATTGTTCATTAGCCATTTAGCTTTTCCTTTCTTAACTCATTTATCCAATAATCAAGCAAGTTCATCATAGTTTCTTCAAATGGTATAGTCGGCTCCCACCCTGTCGCAATAACTGTTTTCATCGGATTGCACAGTAGCAGAGGTACATCACTAGGTCGCATAAACTCCGGATTCTGTTCTACCTTGAAATCAATCTCGCTGATATTGCGGAATATGTTGACCAGTTCTTTAATACTATGCCCGACTCCAGTACCAATATTATAAGGCTCTCCATATTTGCCGATATTAGCCAGCATCCAGTACGCTTTGACTGTATCGTGGACATCGGTAAAGTCCCGAATCGCATCCATATTGCCTAGCTGTATTACTGGCTTGGCTCCATTGACTATCATCTGAGCGGTAGCTAATGCTATCTTGCTAGTTATGAAGCATTTTCCTCTGCGTGGGCCAGAGTGGTTAAATGCTCTGGTAATGACTGTCTTTATCTTATAGCTTCGGTGATACTGCTGTGCCAATAAATCAGCACCTACTTTAGACAAGGCATAAGGACTCATAGGCCGAAAAGGTTGAGATTCTACTATTGGACACTCATGAGGCTCAACTAAGCCATATTCTTCGCTACTTCCGGCTATTTGCACTATGGCATCCGGACATTCCTGCTTGACTGCTTCTAGGATATGCAAAGTACCTGTGATATTAGTAACAAGCGTTGGAGTAGGTGCTTTGAAACTAAGTGGTACGAAAGACTGTGCTGCAAGGTGGAATATGAAATCAGGCTGAATTTCCCGAACTACCGTAGCTACAGCAGAGTAGTCGGTAATATCTGCTTCGTGGTAGATAACATCAGATCGGACAAACTCTGTCCTGCTTCGTGGTCGAATCAAGCCGTGAACTTCTGCCTTAATTGTGTCAATAAGATAGTCGGCTAAATGGCTTCCAGCAAAACCTGTTGCTCCTGTAATCAATACTTTAGTCAAGATTCTTTGACCTCCATTATCATTCTAATTATCTGGCTGTTCTCTGCCATCAGCTTCAAGGTTTCCTGATACTGTTCCCAAGTAAGAATACGCTGATTATGAGACATTCGGTAGTCATTTACCTTCTTATAGAAGTCTTTTTCGCTGATTAGCCCTTTGTACTGCTGTTCTTCCATTACTTGTTCCTTTCTACTATGTTTTGGTATATAGCCTCATAGGTATCTATACATTCTAATAAATGCCCAAGTCTACTATGTTCTAATATTCTTTTAGATTGCTAAATATAGCTGCTACAACTTCTGCTAGTTCAAGAGGTGGTCTACCTTCTGGTTCTCTAGTTACAATTTCTATACTAATTTCAGTAATTTTACCCATCCAATTACGCTTGATGATAACTCTATTTAGCTTTTGCTTATTCATTTTGACTCCTTTATATTTTGGTATATTGCCTCGTAGACATCTACACACCTGTTCCAATCGTGGGACTTGGCAAACTTATAATTACTCTCTAACCGACCTTCACCAAGTTGCATCCAGAAGTTTATACTACTAAAAAGAGACTCAAGATTATCAACCTTAAAACACTTTTCTCTTACAACTTTTGGAATGATACTGTCTGATAATACAAAGACAGGTTTTTTACAAGCCATTGCTTCTACTGTTGGAAGCCCATAACCTTCGCAGTTATGAACGCAAATTCCTTCTGCAACATAACTATCATCATTCTCTATTTGGATGTTGTGAACATATCCATTATAATCACTCCTCCAGACTTTCTTAATAGGCAAAAACATATATTCATCATTTTGTTTTGCCATGCAGTTTTTTCCTGTTGTAAAAGATACTATATACTCTTTAGATTCTCTAGATGCTTGATATAAAGATGGTCTGAATCCTAATTTGGTAAGCATTAAGAATGTTACTAGGGCTAATTCTTCACTGACTGTTGTATAATCATAGCGTGTTGATGGAGTCCTTGTCGCTGTAGGAATAGAAAAGGAATATCCATCTCCTTCTTCCATAGCTATCCAAAGTTTTATAAGTTGCTTATTGTTAAGCTGAAGTAGAAATGGAGGGATTCTCTTATTGTGCGAATTATTGCCTAGTAAACTCCCAAAAAGTTTTCCCCATAATCTTCCAGTTCCAAATTGGTTAGACCTATGCCTAGTTTGATAATTAACTCTACATTTCATACCATATTTAGTCATAAGTTCTGTACTTCTTTCTATTTTATCTTGTTCAAAAGAAGAAAAGCATAGACATAATCCATCATCACCGGAACATCCTTCGGCTAGATAATAGCCAGCTAGTTCAAGAAAATTATCTGTAGTGTCAAGTATTCTAGGAATAGGATGGCAATTAGGGTGTTGAAATTTAGAACCAAATTGGTTTTTACCTGAAGAATAAAGTTGTTCATTACTTTTAACAAGCCCTTCAACATATTTAGAAGAATCTATCTCAAAGGAATTGTCTCTTATTTTAGGGATACAGAGCATATGTTGATTGGTTAATTCTGATGCCTTTATCCAATAAGTTGTGAAGTCAGGAGGATACTGGTTCCATTTATGGGGCTTACTCATTCTCCAAGTTTTATTTATTACTAAAACAGGATGCTCAGGAGTTAGTTGTAGTGTTCTTCCTAGTTTATATGGTTTAATGTTTACTAATTCGCCTTTGTACTGCCTTTGAAAAGTTCTAATTACTTTGCAGAATTGTCCTTTATGTGTCAGAACCATATCGTTTGCTTGAATTTCTTTTATCTCTTTTACTCTATCTTGGCAAATAATCTTAGTAGAAGGTGGCAAACACCAGCTAGGAAATACAAACAAGTCTAGCGAATTGTAGAAGTCAGGCAACTTATCATCCGGCACTTCACCTAGAAACTTTATTCGACTGTCATTATCAGCTATGGCTTTCAATCTTATTTCTTCCGGTCCGGTTCCACCAATGACCAGTTCGCCATCAACTTTACTATTGTGAAAAGCCTCTACCAGCAAGTTAACTCGCTTACGTCTGTCCAGTTGACCTAGATAGCCAATACGGAATACATCATCGAATTTCGGCTCAGGATTCAGGTCAGATCGGATACCTAATCTAACTACAGTAATATTCTTTTTGACACCGAAGTAAGTCTGTAGTTCACCTTTTGTTTCTTCGCTGATAGCAGTTAGTCCTGCACAGCGAGTCGCAATTTGAGAAGCTATCTTGAAATATTTTCTGGAGCCGTGATTAAGTATCCAGCTAGAATGAAGTCCAGTTCCGGCTTTTTCAGGATGCAGGACAGGGATAAAGTCATAGAATGTTACTACACCTTTGTTTTTAGGAATGTAGGTCGCCTCAAGCGGAGTAAGTGCGTGATAGATGTCATAACCTTTCGGAATTTTATGAGCTAGCTCAAATGCTGTGTAGCGGAAGTATTGATACAGGCTCCAAGTATCAGTTGAAATGCGATAGACATCATGCCCTCTAGCCTCAAGGCGATTGGCAATTTCAGAGGATACTCTGCCTATTCCGGCATTACGAAAGGTGAAGTATCTTGTAATTAAGCATATTCTCATACTATCGTTTCCTTTTGTTATCCTTGCTTTCCTGTCTCTCATATGTTTCAAGCAATGAAGGAAATAGATGTATTCCAATAAGTATTCCTTTAACAAATCCTAATATTAGATTTGTGTTACATCTTTCGCACAAATCTTTATCATATTGAATAAAGCGACCACAATAAGGACAATGTTTTGTCATAACTATTTACCTTTCTTTCTCTTGGTTCGGTACATATAGACAAGTATCGCTGAAATCGTGATACATCCAATTACAATAATGGCTATGACAATGGTCGGCATGATTTAACTCTCCTTTGAATAAGGAATCTGAGTATCTTGAACCAGTCTATTACTGGCTTGAACTTGGCAGATGATTCTCCTATTCTTGCTCGATAACTGATAGGGAATTGAGCTATCCTACAATGAGAATAGTAAGCATTGGTAAACAAGTCGGCTTCTAGGGTAAACTCAGGTGAAGTAAGATGAAAGCCTAGCAAGGTATCTTTCTTAAATCCCCACAGGCCGGAGCAAACATCCCTGATATGGAACCTATATAATAATGTAGTGATTGCAGAGAGGAGCTTGTTGCCGAAGTAGTTGAGCCTGGTCATTGAGCCACGTTTCAGGTTATCTCGATACCCTATCACTACATCATTTCGTTCAGAGACAAGTTCGGCTATCTTATAGATGTTGATGATAAGTGGATAGGTAGAATCGGCATCGGACATAATTATGATGTCGCTACTGTCGAGCAGACTATGAGAAAGTGCAGTCCGGAAAGCGTTTCCCTTGCCTTTCTTTTTGCAGTAGATAACTGTGGCATTGTTATTTTTAGCGACTTCGGCTGTATGGTCCGAACTGTTATTATCGACTACAAGTGCCTGAATATCGACATTAGGCAGTAAAGTTTTAGCAAGATTGATTTCAGCCAGGACACAAGGTAATGCGGATTCTTCATTTCTGGCTGGCAGGATAACAGTAATCTTATGTATCTTACTTAAAGATGTCTCTGCCATTTCTTATCCTCTTTCTATATTTCTTAGGGTCAAACTCATCAGCAGGATCGTTTACTTCTTCAGAGTAGCTGGTAAACATCTTGTCTCGCAATCCGAATTTCTTATGGCATTTGGTACAGACATCATTTTTGATTGCACCACCGCAGTTCTTGTGTATTCGGATTTTACCCATTATCTGCTCCTGAATTTGGTTACTGCATAGAGTATAATCAATACTGCCACCGCAATAATCAGTCTACCAAGCATAACTAGATACAGCTTCTAATCAGGAATATCAATCCGACTGCGATACCTGCGGTTACTAATATTCTAGCCCATCTAGGTATGTTCGGCAGTCGAGATGCAATCGTTGTTACTCCAGGTACAGGTGCTTTATCAGCCCATTTAGCATAGGATGTAGTGCCTTTTGATGTGGCTCTGGCTTTGATTTTCTCTACTCTTTTTCCAGCTTCAAAGTAGACACCATTCGGCATACTATGAGGATTAGCCGAATTTGGCTTGAACTTCTTGTGGCACTTAGAGCATTTTCCAGTTATGATATTGACTGTGCCACCACAGTTGCTATGGATAAAAGGCATTAGATTATCCTTTCACTACATACTGTAATATAAGGTAGCCGACTAAGCCAATAACCAGACAGGCAAGACCGATCTTCTTTCGTCTAGTAGTAGGCTTGAGACGAGAAGTATCCCACTTGTCGCTGTCTTGCATAACTTCCCTTAGTCGAGATTCTCTATCATCGTCAGGATCGAAATAAGTATTTTCATAAACATCTTTGACTTCCGGCTCTACTTTTTCAACTTCTTCTATACGTTCTTGGACAGACTTACTTTTCTTATCAAACATTAGCTCAAATATCTCCTCAATAGTGCTATATTTCGAATGATAGCGGTCCATTGTGTCTGCGACATCTGCTTCTTGACTATTTCTTCTTCTATTATAGATAATGTAGTCTTTGGCTTGTTGATAGTATTATCTATATCGAGTATGTCTTTTTCCTGCAAGCCGAGCAGGATAGGATAGCCAGTATTGATTGATAGGACATTCGGCTTTGGCATATACCATTCTAGTTCGTTGATTGTGGTAAAGCCAAGCAAGTGAATCCACCTGTCAGCCGGAATATTGGAGACAATTAAAGCTCTTCGAAGTGCCATCAGATAATTTGGAGCTTCATCACCGGAACCGATGTCGAATGGAACTGCAATCTGTCCCTTGTAGTAATTTACACAAGCGAAGATTTCCTGATAAGAAGTTCCGGCAACAACACCTATAACGTTTTCTACTCCGTATTCTTCACAGCAGGAATCATAGGCTTGAATAGTCTTGAGATAATTCCCGGTTAGGCTAGGAGCCACCATAATTGGACTGCCTAGTGCTTCCCAAATATCTTTGATCTGCTTAATGTCTATTGAGGCACAGCCATCACCAAGATTGAGCGTTCTAGGGGCTTCAGATTTCATACAGAAATCAATGTACTCTTTATCCTTTTTCAGCATACGAGGATAGGAAATCCAGTCAAAATCGCCAAATGCCTGAATTTTAGGTAACAGAGATGCAGTTGCTTCAAGTGCTAGTTTCATTTTCCACTCCTTATAGGTTTCATCATTCCTGCCCAAACTTGTGTAGGATGTGCAGGTAAATTCTTGGCTTTCTTCAGTTCTTTTCGCCTTTCTTTTCTGCCTGGATTATGTTTCAATTGTTACTCTCCTATAACTATCTTTTCTTTTTTATTATACTTAGAATATGTAGCAAATGCTCCTAATGTTAATCCTATAGCAAAAAGGGACGGTATAATTTCTTGTAATATTGTTCTTACAATTTTATCTGAATGTTGTATCTCAAGAGTTAATATCTGTATACCAAAAGCAGGTAAAACAGAGCTAATTGCTACTCCTATTAGAAATTGCCATTTGTTAAATTTCATTGCTAGATATGCAAATAATATACACAATCCAAATCCAACAAAAGGTAAAAACCAATAGGTTGCCATAAAAGTTATAATACTATTATATGCTTGGCTATTTACTATTAGTTTTTCTACTAGAGTCATTTGTTGCCCTCCACTTTCTTCTTTAATAGGTCTAATAGTGCCAAGAAATATCTATGCCGATGTTCGTCTTTGTATTCTACTCTGGATATCTTATGCCACTTGTTGTAAGTATTGCCCTGCTTACCAATGTAGCTAACTAGTTTCTTATAGGGATGCTTGGCAAACTCAGCAGTATCCTTTTCAGCAAGTTCGTCAGCCAGGTTCCACGCATCTTTGAACTCATTTATCATTGGACTGCTCTTTCTTTACCTTATTTATACCTTTTAGCTTGCGGTATGTCCACCGGGCTATGATAAACTCGCACAGTCCGATAGTGAATACATACCAGTATGGAATTGCTCTTGCAAGAGCCTGGTAGAATGTAGTCTGCGGAAATACTTGTGGAACCCACCTGCCTAGTATCTGAGCAGTCAGAACACTATGAGCAAGAAAGAACACCATCCAGACTATCATTACAGTCCAGAGTACTAGTTTGAATAGTGCTACTTGCTTCGGTGTCAACTTGCTTCTTAGATTCTTTAGCAGGAACCTGTCGCTAAACTTTGGCTTTGCTATCGTCATTGTCATTTTCATCCTCTTGAAGTATAGTGTCGATAAGTTCATTAAGAAGTGTTTTAACTGTCTTGCCCTGCTGGTATGCTTTTACCTTGAGAGCAAGCCATTTGCTTTCTGTAGTTAAGAATGTAACTGCTTTGCCTTTGTTTTTATTTCTCATAATCTAACAGTAACAAATAAAGTTGTATAATGCAAGTATACAACAGCATAGAAAAACAGAGTTTCAATGAGCAAATAAAGACTGAGAATTGTCGTAAACTACTGTAAATTGTTCTGAAACAAGTTGTTAATTATGGCAAGAAGTAGTTAAATATAATAGCGATCTGAAATTGAGATATTAAGAAAATTGAAAGCAATTTTATGAAAGAGGGGGAAATTACCATCACTTCTTCAGTCAATTATTCCACTCCTAATTCTGCTCTAGCAGCTTATCTGTTTTGTCAAGGATATGACTATTTAGGTGCTGACCATTCAGATCCTCAAAATGTAGTCTTTCAATTTGCTAATTCTTCTAAGGCCCTAGCAAAAACTGTTAGCAACTGGCAAATTGGCAAAGCTCCTGGTGATTGCTATCAATTCTACTTAGCCTATCGGCGTTTTGTCTGGGAGGCTAAGAATCAATGAGCAAACTAAGCGGAATGTTCGATCTTCCCGATATTCAATCAACTGAAAAGAAGAAAAACTATCAAGAATATGATTTTGAGCAAAAGCAAGAAGCTGTGCTTCTTCTTCAAGAAGGGAAACTATTCCGGTCATTCAAAGACATAGCGGACAAAGCCGAAATAGCCTCTCCTTTATTTGGAAGTTTGTACTATCGGTCAGCCATTACAGGTGAAGTAGGAGAGCCAGGTTTAGGAAAAACTACACTAAAATACAGTATGGTTACAACTACACAAAAAGGTAAAGCGTTTCTTGGTATGTATGCTCAAGAGCCACTGAAGGTACTCTATTGTGATTTCGAAAGTGGTGATGCCTTAGTGAAAATGCGATACGATAAGATAGGTCATGGGGAAGATTATCCTGACTTCCAAATTATGAACTTGGACGGGATCAGCTTTCCTCAACTATTACCAGCGATAGATAAATATTTCGCCGAGTTTCCTTTCAACTTATTAGTGATAGACAATCGGCTGACGGCTTTTGACACTTTCGATGAGAATGATAATGCAGAAGCTAAGAAACAAGTGTCTTTAGTCAGGCAAGTTGCCAAACGATTCAATTGTGCTGTGTCATTTCTTCATCATCCTTCAAAGTCTAATCAGGTAGGAACCCGTAAGGGAAGTGGAGCTTATGCTTGGGCTAGGCATTGTGATATTCAGATTAACTATAATCCCGTTCCTGATACTGATGTCTATGAAATTGAGATTGCCAAGAACAGATGGGTAGAAGATAAAGTACCTATTTACTTTAGAAAAGTAGGAGACGGGCAATTTGAGAAATGCCCTCCGCCTCTTTGTGTTACATTCAAGGCTTCGGAAGAAGGTATATTAGGTGAAATTGCACTGGAACTTCAAGGCACTTTTACCAGGCAAGAAATTCTCAAATATGTACAGAAGCGTACACCCAATGTAGCAATAGCCACTTTTGACCGGATGCTGATGAGGCTTACCAATGAAGGACGGATTAAAAAGAATAGGTACAATAGTTACTTTGTGAACTTTATCAAACCGAATGATGTTGATAAAGTTCCCCAAACCGACTAACTGGCAAAATTAGGCACAAAAATTGTTGACTAAATTACTCACTTTATCAAGCTCCACGCCTACTTTATCAACTTTATCAGATTTTAGGCTCTAGAAAAGTGATAAAGTGATAAAGTGATAAAGTGATAAAGTTAGACCCCCTTTTAGGCACGAAATTGTTGACTAAATTAGTAACATTATCAAATTCCTTGACCCTGCAAAGTGATAAAGTGATAAAGTGTGATAAAGTTAGGCATAATGGTTAATAAAGTTGGCAGTTTTAGTGAGCTAGGGCAAGCTAGGGTGAGCATCAGAAAGTAAATGAATAGTTATTGGGCTACCAGTAAATGAGAATTACCTTGCCACAATAGGCGTATTATGGTACAGTTAGTTTGCGATTGAAAAACATTGGAGTTGAAAGGAGTTTTAGAAGTTTGCATGAAAACAATTTTTACGAAAGGGATTGATAAGCATATCAATCTGAGTATTGAAACAGCGAGAAGGCTAGAGTTCTATCTAGAACGAACATACGGCAGTTACCACAAGCCATTCTCTGCCGTAGTAGAAAAGGCGATCACAGAGTTTCTGGACAGGGCTGAAAATGGACAGTAGATGTCAGTATGATACTATCCGGTATGTCTACACAGGTAAAAGTGAATGTTTAGGATACTATGTATTCTGCACTTTGAGCAACCAGCCTTGTATCAAAGCCTGTGGCGAAGATTGCGAAAAGTTTAGAAAGGCAGTATCGGAGGACAGGGATGAAAGTAAGATTAAATCTTGCTAACAAAGATGAAGAAGTTGAGATTGATTTCGAGAGAAATAACAATTGCACTATCGAAACCTTTTCGGATAGATGCTTTCAACTCTCAATGTCTCTCAATACCGCTAAACTCCTGTCAGCTAAGTTAGATTCAGTTTTGGAGAGTGTTTAATGAACGTAAATGATTTAAACTATAAAGAGGTATGGGACGGAGAATATAAAAGAATAAGATTTGAGATTATACATTGGCGATTGGGATGGAACTATTATCTTCTTATTCCCAAAGAGCAGCTGCCTACTAAAGAACAAAATATATTTGCTCTCAAGTTAAAAAAGTATAAGTTTATTGATAAAGATGAATATTACTTTAACTATTCTGGTGCTCCTATAATATCAGACCTAGATTGGCATGGTGGAATAACTCTATATGAAAAACAAAGAGATGAACGAGGCAAAGTAATAGGTTATAGACTAGGCTGTGATTATATGCACTTATGGGACGAAGGTAAACATTATACTGTGGATTCTGTAATGAGAGATGTTAAACATAGTATAGACAAACTATGGGAACTTATTCCTAGCTTAAAGTTAAGATGCAATTGGAATGGTAAATATTATGATCAAGAAAAAGTATATTTTACTGAAAAGAATGTTTGTGTTGCTTTAGAGAATAAAGAAAAATGGGAAGAGATAAGAAAATAATGAATGATAAACCGACCTACAGAATGTCCTCAGCAGGTTATTGCCCTAGACGATTAGGCTGTATCCAGCTAGGCTTAGAATCCGAGTCTGCTCCAAAGTGGCTTGAGACAAGTGCCGAAGAAGGCAACTGGCACGAGGCTAGAATCAAGCAAGAGCTAGTCGAGCAGGGTTATCAAGTGTTTGACGAGCAACTGGAACTGGTAATTGACCAGGATACCTTTCAGCTTATCGGACATATCGATGGCAAGGTTCGTGATAATAATAAGGTAGTGCAGTTGCTTGAAATCAAGTCAATGTCTCGCTTCGAGTTTGACCGATGGATGAAAGGCAGGTTTGCTGAATTTCCGCAGTATGCCTCTCAGCTTGCTTGCTACTTTGCCGGAACAGGACTTTCAGAATGTCTCTATATTGTGAAAAATAGAGAAAGTGGCTATAAAGATAGGCAAGTTGTCTCAAGCGAAGATTTCCCTATCCAGCCTATCATCGATAAGATTGCTATGGTACAGGAACTGGCTCACGAGACTACATTAGTAGAAATGGAATTTGACTCTGATAAGATAGAGTGCAAAAGGTGTCAGTTTAAGAAGCTGTGTATACCGCATGAGATACCAAGAGATGCTGTTACTGATGCTAACTTGCGGAGAGCAGTTGCTATGATTCGGCAAGGCAAGGAACTTGAGCAATCCGGCAAAGATCTCTATGATGAAGGCAAGACTATCTTGAAACAGCATACCTATGCTATCGGCAAAAAGAAATGGGAATTTGAGCAAGTGATAGTCTCATTGATTCAGGTTAAAGATACTGTTACCTATCCTAAAGAGGCTATTGAGGAAAAAGTGCCAGAGCATATTCGGCAAGAGATCGCTGTCGCCAAGCCAGGATATGAGTATCTTAAAATAGTTGATCTGGAGAAGAATAATGACTGAGAAATTGACTGCAAAAGAAAGCAAGACTAAAGAGGTTACTATATTCAATGCCGTATCGATGGTCGAAAGAGAAAAGGCTGTCAAGGCATTGGTAAGTGGCAGAACTCCGATAGAAGAAGTTAAAGAAAGGGAAGCTAGAGGTGGTGGAACTGTCAAGTATGTCAATACCTATTATATGACTAGACAGATAAACTTGCTGACTGGCTGGAGATGGAAGTCTGAATGTCTTGAAGAAAGATTCTTTCCAGCTGATAATCCTAGAGAAGTCGGAGCCAGAATGAAGGTTACTATTTGGGATGCTGAAGGCAGGGAATATTCACACTGCTCTTGGGGGCAGAAGGACATCAGCAAGTGGAACAGGGATTATCCAGATAGGGGAGTGAAGAAAGGCGATCCGATTGCAATATTTGACGATATAAAGGCAGCTTACTCTGATGGGATCAAGAAGTGTCTTAGCTACTTCGGTATTGCCTCTGATATATACGGTGGTAAAGAGCTTGAGTTTTTCGCTGAAGATAGTAATGATAATGATGATAGTAAGATAGATTATACTAGCAGTCAAGCTCAAACAGAGTTCGGTAAGTATGTCAATAAGACAGGGAAACGTTGGAGTGAAGTATTCAAGGTGCTAGGTGTAAAAGACCTTTCAGAGATTACTGACTATAAAGACGCTTATAGTAAAATCAAAGAATGGATAGAGGGAGGTGCAAAATGAAGCAGAAAAGAGTATCTAGGGAGGTGAGCTACTGAAGCAGGATATTCTATTCTAGACTCAGGTAGGCCAAGTAAGGCTAACACAAAAATAAATAGGAGGTAATTCATTGGCAGACGAAAGAATTTTTACGCTTGATGTATCCGAAAAGGACTATGATGAGGCGACTTCGCCATTCATCGTTATCCCACCCGGACCAAGCGGTATCGAGGCTGAAGGTGATACTATCACTCTCAGGGTAGAAGCTGGTATGGCTGACTGGAAAACACAGGGTGTTTCTCTTAAAGTCCCTCTGACTGTTGTTGCAGAAGGAATCAACAATGGTAAAGTTGTGGACTGGTATCCTGGTGTCGGCAAGACTTCTATGGGTATCACTAAACAGGCTCTCCAGGCTTTCGGCATTGAGGACAAGGTTATCAAGCGAGTCAAGGGCAAGATCGCTATTGCTCCTTCAGGATTCACCGGGGCTGAAGCTGTCGCCACATTCCGGCGAGAGTTAAGCAACAAGGGCAATCTTCGCTCTGTGCTTGATAGCTCTAAGTTCTATCCGGTTGGTGCTGTTTCTACTCCTGATGAAGCAGAAGAACTGCTTTAAGCCGAATCTAGGGAGTGAAATATCTCCCTAGACTTAGCAAGACGGCAACTTGCTGACTGATGATGGTAAGCCAATAGGTGAAAGGAGTAACAATTTAGCTTGCTTTCTAATACCATGCGTGGTATAATGTTAATAGGAGGTGTATTATGCCACACATCGGTGATTTAAGTAGAAATAGGCATGGTCATCTTGTAATATGGGTAGCTTGCGAAAAGTGCGGAAAGGAAAGGTGGGTTGGAACACGAGGAGGTAAACCAATCAGTAAGCATTGTCATTGTTCGTCAGGTAAGATTAAGCCACAAGATATAAAAGGACAATATACACAGAGGGGTTATTTATTAACTAGGGTAATGCCAGGCGATTTCTTTTTCTCAATGGCGAATAAACGAGGGTATATACGAACGAATCGGCTAGTTATGGCAAAGCATCTTGGGCGATGTTTGCATCAATGGGAAGTAGTACATCATAAAAATGGAATAAAGACTGATAACAGAATGGAAAACTTAGAGCTTAATACAATAGACGGACATAATACTATTACTGGAATGCAAAACAAAATTGATGCACTGGTTCGGGAGAACTTACGACTAAAAGAGGAAGTAACGAACCTTAAAAATAAAATTTAGCTTGCTGGTTTTGAGGCTCGGACCCGGTAGTGGGTGGTGCAACGAGATACCTCGGGTAAGATGCAGTTACTAGCCAGCAAAGTGCCAGCTACCCGAAAGGGCGAGGGAATAATGAGTAGTGAGCATATAACCCTTGCTACTAGCTGGTAGGTGTTAGGTGGGGGTGTCTAGGTTAAAGCAGTAAAAACTAGACCGCAAGTGGGGAAAATGGCATAACCAGCCCCACCTGATACCGAAAGTAAATAGGAGGGAATGAAAATGAGACTACTCTTTAGACCATTCAGATACTTCTTCTATAGAAATTGGTATTGTCGTAGGCGAGATGGCGTTTATCCTAAAGGGCATAAGGATTATTACTACTTAATTGAGTTGGGGGCAGTTACTATTGTTATAGGAGGATGCCATGAAAGAGCAGATTAAGAATGAAAAGGCAAAACGGAAACAGGCAATCAAGGCAGCTAAATCTATTAGAAAATCCCTTGATATTCGTCCAGCGACAACCTCGGATTTAGTGAGAGATACAAGGGGGGAATATGTTAGCTAATGGTGTAACACCAGAGCAGTTTATTGAAACACTTAATGAGGCGGAGATCAAGGTTATCACCTGCCCTGTCTGTAAGAAAATAACCAGCGTGGAGCCATTATCAGATACAGAATGGCTGTGCTATGAGTGCGGGAATATATGGAGGGTAGAATGAAAGCGGACTTTGAATCGATAACCCGGGATGAACTCAACCTATACGCCGAGAAGAACAAGGATTATACGCAGGGCGGTGATCCTATGGGAAACTTCAAGCGTGTGGCAAGTATCCTGTCAAACTACAAGTTAGACTTAGCGGACCCGGTAACGGTATGCCTGGTCTATATGTTGAAACAGTTAGACGCTGCGCTCTGGATGCTCAGCCAGGGATATGAGGGTGATGTCGAAAATGTAGATACCAGGCTGAGAGATGTTAGTGTATACGTAAAGATAGCGAGGTTGCTGCATGGAAGTAAGGCACTTAATTAGATGGTATAAATCTATCCTGAAAGAAAACCAGTGGCTACTTACTCCATCTGTAGAAACTATGATTAAGGAAACGATTAAAGCATTGGAGAGCATAGATGCCTGAAAGTTTAACACTAGAGCCAAGATTAAGACTGAAAATCGTTGACGATAGAGAGCCACCAGATATTCGGCAGAAGCTACTTGAAATGGGCTGGACTCAGAAACGCTTATTCAGTGCTGATTACTTCTTTCATTCTGGTGATTACAAGTCAGTCGGTGTTGAGAGAAAATCAGTTGATGATTTCTGCTCTAGTCTCAATGGCAGAATGGCAAAAGAACTTGAAAACCTGATTGAACACTATGACATAAGAATACTGTTACTTGAAGGCAACTGGAAAAGAGCTACTACTGAGCAAGTTAAGACTAGCAGGGGATTTCAATATTATACTTGGACACTAGCTTGGAACTTTATCCGGACTTGGCAAGATAAAGGCATTACTATTGAGTTGACGACAAGTCCTGGACATACTGTTAAAAGACTTAATGAACTCTACGCCTATTACCAGAAACAGGTCCATACTGGAGGGCTAACTAAGAAAGAAGTAGGCGATAGCCGGATACTTGCTCTTGCCTGTGGTGGAATAGGAATTAAGCTAGGCGAGGCACTGCTCAAGAAATTCGGTAGCCTGAAACGGATTGCCAATGGAACTGTTGAAGAATTTATGACTGTTGATAAAGTAGGAGATAAGAAGGCAGTTAGCCTATGGCAACATTTCAATAGAGGGGATTTCGAGGATAGAGTTTTAGACCTATCTGGTCGAAAGGTACTGAGTAGTAAGGAAGTTGAAGAAATGAATGATTTGCAGGAGAGAATGTTATAATGGAAATGACAGATGATATTCTAAACTGTGTCAGGAATATAAGATATGAAACAGACCGGATACAGAAGTATTGCCAGGAGCAGGTAGAATCAGACTTGAAGAAATATGAGATGAGCGAGCCGAACGGCAGTAGCAGATTGACTGTAATCGGCATAATCTCCGGCTGTGTACCACAGATTGAAAACTGGCTGACTAATATTGAGATAAACCTTGAAAATGCTGATAAGCTCATACCACCTAGAAAGGAAACGCTTTCAGAGAGGTTATTATAGTGCTATATCACGAATGGGTAATTGAAGCACAGAGGAGGAGCCGGAGAGATAAAATCAGCATACCTATTATTCCGGCTTCTACTTATCGAGACAGGGAAAAGAAGCTCAAGGCTTCAGGCATACTAGATTGGGAAAGGGCATGGCTAGTGGCACACAGGCTTGATACGCCTGGAATGAAAGAAATGCTTCGAGCCAGAAAAGAAGTATATAACAGGGCAAAAGATAATGAGATGTCTATGCTGGAATACCGGAAAGAAATCAGCAAGTGGTACAAGAAAAGAGGATGGGAGTTCAACAATGGTACTCTGAATCCGTTTGATATGCTGGAATTCTATAGAGACAGAATAGCTGATGAAAAAGAAAAGTGGCCCTATGGCAAGAAAACACCAAAAATTAAGAAAGATTATGTAGCTGCTAAAGCTAAAATGATAAAACGAAAAGAAGAAACATCTACTGCCCATTGGTTATTCAGGCCTAGAATTAGACCTATTTAGGAAGATAGAATGATAATTGATGAAATTGAAGAATATTGGATTTGGATTTTGCCTGCTACTGAACAGAAAAGACCTAAAGAGTGGGAAGAACACGGTGGTAAATGGCTTATTTTCAAAGAATATGAGCAACTAGACATTCTAGCTAGAAAGATAGACCAGTTTGTTGAAAATGGGCAAATTGCATTGGCAAAATTTAGTCGGGAACCATTATTTTATGATACTCCAGTAATGTGCGTCTATTGCCTTGATAGCAACAAAGAAAAGGTATGGTCTATCCTAGAGAAGCTAGGTATACAGAAAAGAATCTGGAAATATGACAAGCAAACAACAGAAGATTATAAACCAGGTGGAAGGCTTTACCAGAAATACCAAGAATTTCACCGAGGATAGTGCAAGCATGATTGCGTATGAAAGTCATGATTTCGGTAGTGCTACCAGAATCAGAAACAGCAGAAGTAATTATATTCAGAGTGATAATATCCAAGACTTGCTTAACTTCATGCTTGAGCCACATCTACCAGTAGAATTTCTAGTAGTGTGGAATCTTGAAAATTTCATGGCTCCTATACTAAAAAGACTACCGATAGAATATCTCAAAAAGCTATGCGACAAAAAGCAAGTTTGGATAAAGGAAAGCGGACATTCCATTACCTATAATCCGAAAAAGAGTGTTCATCTGACTCTAGGTAGTAATAGAGCTAACTATTACCAGTTAGGGCAATTCTTTAATGGGCAAAGACCCAAAAGTTTGCAGGATTTAGAATCTATGGGTAAGAAATTATTGAATGAGCTTAAAACTATTGATATTGAGCCTGTCTCGCTAAGTTCGCCTGTAACTGTAATTAAAGAATTGCTAGAAGAAATAAAATATCCTAACTGCGAAGAATTGCCAGATGAAGTCGGGCAGATGTCATGGGACTGTTGTGGTAGACCGTGGGTAGAAGCTCACAAGATAGGACATTGGGATAAAGCCTATGACTATGATATTATCAGTAGCTTCCCTTCTGCTTGTGCTGAATTGCTTGACTTACGATATGGTAAGTGGATAGAAAGTAGTGTTATTCCCCAAAAGGCATATTACGGATTTGCAAAGGGTAAAGTAAATATTACAAGTGCTATTTCTCCAATAGTATATACCAATAGAAGTGGAAAGCTGTTTAATCCTAAAGGTAAGTGGAATACATCTTTGACCTTGCAAGAGATAAAGTTTATTGAGCAGTATAAGCTAGGCAGTTTCAAGATTGAGTCCGGCTGGTGGTGGATAGCCAAAGAAGTCAAAATAACTCCATTCAGAGAGTTAATTAAGAGATTATATGGGCATAGGCAACAGTCAAGATTATTAAACTTAGTTATGAAAAAAAGTATGGTAGCTTTGTATGGAAAGTTTCTTCAGACTTTTGACAATGGAGAAAGACTAGATGAAGGTTTCAATCCTGTCTATGGCTCTGTTATTGAAACTGAAATACGCTTGAAAGTCGCCAAGTTCATACTGGATAACAAGCTAGAAGATAATGTGATACACATTTCGACTGACGGCTGTCTACTGGATAAAAGGGTGATGATAGAAAACGGCGATATGATGGGTAAATGGAGATTGGATAGCTCTGGTCCGGCACTCGTGGTCAGTTCTGGATGCTTATTCTATGGCGATAAAAGACCAAACCAGATTATGTATCCAGAAGCAATGAAGATGATAAAGGCGAACTCCGCATCTTCGAGTTGGGGGAAGAAAAGTAAGAGGGTATTCACAGTCGGAGATGTGCTTGAAGGTAATGACCTAGAGAACATAGGTAAAGATATGCGGATCACAGTCGGCTTCGGGCTGAAAAACCAACATGACAGAGATTTCGGCAAATTACCAGGTAGCGGAACTGAGCTACTGGAAAATCACTACCAGAGCCAGCCATATAGTGTTAAAAAGTTGAGCAAGTCAGTGGAGCAAGTTTAATTTCGCTTGTTGTATAGAAAATTTTGCTCAAAGATATTTCGTATCCACTTCGTACCTTCCAAATCCGGCTCCAGAAATTCGTATGATATGGCAAGCATCCGATTAGCGATCTCCGGTCTAGCTATATGGTGCGGATAGTGCTTGTTGAGTTCTGCATCGGTATTGGAGTGAGGTCTATCTGCTAACATTAGCTTATCATCCTTTCAATGCGTTTTTTGTTTTCGACTCGCCATTTTCTTCGAGCTAAGAGTAATTGGCGATATGACTTGTACTGATAACGCCGGGGATATTTCATCTTATACCCCTTTTTGTTTTTCTGTGGTCGTTGTAATATTGCACAATGTAATGCCACAATTTTGACTTGCCTTTTCTGGTAAGTGTAAAGTAAGGTTTTAACGCTTCAGTTACCCAAGCTATTATATGACATGGTCGGCATCCAGCTTCGGTAGTAAGTAACCAAATAGGGCGTTCTATCATCCAGATGTCATAAGGTTTACCAATTTTGTCGTAGACAAAGGCATCAGCTTGTAATTCTCTCGTTGCCCACTCTCCGAATGTCATACCTTTCTTTTCCATATGTCCGTTGACAGCATGACCGAGTTCATGGAGCCGAAGCCGAGTGCTGGCATGATAGGGGATATAGATGTCGTGAGTAATGCCGTCATAGGAAATATGGAGTGCATCGGTAGCCAAGTCGTCTAAGGTATGATTACCTTTTTTGAGTATAGCCGATAGTTCCTTTTTAGTAACCTTATGCCAAATAACCTTCATTTTATCTTTCCTCTATAAGCAAGCCGACACTATTCCGGGAATGTCGTTCTGCCATAAGTGCGGAGATTTTAAGGCAAGATTCAAAGGCTCCGATAGTGTTTAGGTCAATATCATCATGGACAAAGTTCTCAATATTGCCACAAGCAACACAGCGTTCAGTATGACCAGTTTCAGTCTTTTCACAGATAGAATGTCGGCATCCGCATGAGCATATCATCGTCGGACCGCCTTTCTGAGCATTTCAGGATTAGCCCAAATTGTTTTAGACACATGAATTGTCTTAGACACATGAGCAGTCATTGTATCGCTGAGATTATCAATCAACCAGGCGGTAGTTTTGTTAAGGGAATCAGAATAATTAACAAGATCAATTTTAGCTACATTTCGTGCTGAGACATAGATACTATTCTCAATAGGCAAGATAAAGTCAATCACAGGACCAGAAGTATGAAGCGAATCAGCTTCAAAGGCAATTCTGCCTTCGCTTTGTGGTGTTTCAATCATAAATTTCATTTCTTAATTTCTCCTATGTGTGTAGTCTTTAATTATTAGTGTATCTCAATTTTTACCGAAGTCAACGCTTTCTAGGAGTTCAAGTGGTCGGGAATTGACAGGATTCAGATAGGCGTTATAGAGTAGCCACTTGAATGAATAGTGTTTAGCTTTGCCGGAATAGAGTATCATTAGTTCACCTCCTCAACTTTTCTCCATTTTGTGTGATTGTTCTAATGAAAGAAATTTCTCGAATTTTTCTAAGTTTTCTTCCAACTCTTTGATTCTATTGGGACTAAGATTACGAAAAGATTCTGGATTGTTCCAGTCTGGCCCACTGCTTAACCAGTCGGCTTTTTTCCCTGTATCTCTAAATTGATAACCACATTGAAGGCAAAAGTAGATAATAGTAATATATCTATAGCCCCAAAGTGCTGGATAAGAATCACAACTTCCAAAGGAAGTGTGTGATGCTTTTATTTTTTCTAGAGAGGAAGAACAATAGATGCACTTGCCATTTCGTGGTCTGTATTTTTCTTGGTCATAAGGGTCATAACTATCAGTATAAAAGTTAGAAGGACGATAGTTCTCTACTTTTTCATATCCACTTATTAGTTTTGCTATATTATATTTTCCTGTTGTATTTTCTGCATCTTCTGATATTCTCTTAGTCCATAAGTCTGTCATTATATTCTCCTTTTCTATTTTTATTTCTAGCTTACAACTCACTTACTCAATCACAACTTCCTCAACTTTGATAATATGCAGGTGGCTATATGAAAGTGCTTCATACATAGCCCTTTCGATGCTGATAGCCCGGACTTCGATTGTCGAGTGATCAGAGAATGTGATACAATAGGTTTTCATATCATAGCCTCCTCTGCTATTTCACGACACAGCTCTACTAATTTTTTACGAGCTTTCTTCTCTGATTCCGATAATTCGTCCTGTGGGTCTTCAAAGTTATTCCAACAGTCTCGTAAGTCCCGCAGAGTGTTCTCAAATCTACAGTAGCTCATGTTGCTCACTATACCCTCCCTTCTGCTTTTGCTAGTGCTTGTTTTATTAACTGCTTGATAGTTCCGTCTATGGCGTAACTAGTGGTAAAGTCTCCGTTGCATACTACCGAGTCGGTGATTGCCTTTAATGCCTCATACATATCCGGAGCTGCTGAGATAAACCGCATATTATTATCTCTCTGATATGGTGATATTTTACATTCAGCTTCCCGATATGCCCTTGCTACAATTTCACCTCTATCATCCTTCACTTGTCCATCCTCATAATGCCACTGACCTGGAGTAATTTCATCTAACTTGCTATCCACCTTATAACCTCCATTTTCTTAATATCCTTGAGTTCGCCATTTTCTCTGAACTCCGAGATTTCAGCCAGTTCAGCCCTATCCCTGAGTTCAAAGATGATGTCAAAGATTTACCATAGGCTAACCCCTCCTACTGCCAAATATTTGCTAGTTAAGGCATTATAAGGCTTGTTATGCCTAATGTCCTGAAATTGCCCTAGCTCTGATATTTTATGACGCTCTGTAGTCAAATTCTATGCCCCTGTAATTACTTCCGAATAGTAAACCACCACCTGGATTATTACCCTAGTATCTCTTGAATATCAACGCTCCGGAGCTAGTCTTGCCGATTGCTATTGACTGAAGTTGTCGGTATAATAGCCATGCCCGGATTCTAAAATAGCAACGTATCAGCATGATTACACCCTTTCGATACAGAGTAAACTATATACCAGCATATGCCAGCTTCTTTTGTTTGCTAGACATTCGATTGACTTTCATTATAGCCGGGATGATCTCCGGATGCTTAATAGTCATGGTATACCGGACCCCATTACCAGTAGCTAGATAAACTTTCGGAGTGTAGTCAACCTGATCAGCACAATGAGTATCCAGCCATTGCCAGCCGCAAAGCACGTTATCAATGCCAGGTGATAGGTAGACATCATAGCACTTCACAGAATCACCGAGACAATAAGCATTATGCATATTTTCGATCCCGGGTATATTGCCCCGAAAGCCATCCGGACCTTTACTCTTACCCTTCAGCTTGTAATGAATCCGATATACTGCTAGTTTCGGTTCGAGTATATAGCACAGGTTAATCCGGAGCCAGTTTGTCTCTTTCAATAGCCAGATAAAAAACGGTATAAAGATAATAAAAGTGATAAACATTATAGCTCCCCTTTCAAGATTGATACTCTATCTATACAGGTTATTATCAGGTTGTGTAGCATGTTTAATATTCCAACTATGATCAGCTTTCGCCCCACAATTCAAACATTGGTAACCTTCTGAATCCCATGTAATATGCCAAGATCGGCAAGGCACAGAAAGTTTAGACTTTTTCCCAGCTTCACGTTTCATGATATTATTTCCCTTCAATTTGGTATATTCTATTTATTGAGATCAACTAATTCATATATCCCGGCTTTGATCTTTTTCTCTGTCTCTTGTTTTGTTTCACCCAAAAACTGATTACGATACTTGCCAGTAGTCCGGCTGTAATCCCATTTGTTTTTATCCAGGTATATCTTGCCCTCTGACTTTTTGGCAATTATGGTCCTGTAGCTTTGAAAATATACGCTGCCGTCATCTGCCCGTATCTCGAATTGATTGGCAATTTCCCGATTCGATCTATCGCTTGTCATGTTTGTAACTTTCATTTTCCTTGCCTCCTTATAATTTACTACCAGACTCCCCGAACCCGGTTTCGAGCTGTTAGCTCTCATCAGTGGTAGTCTCTCGATACATACCAGCCTTTCAATTTAGTTTAGCCTTTAGTTGATGTCCTTTGAATTTGGGCTAGTAACTTTTGCTTAGACGGTAATTCTTTAATTCTCTCAGCACTAACATGATACCCATTACCATATCCATAAGATTTGTCTAGTTTCATGTTCTTAGTGATACCCGTTAATTTCCACGAGACAGCGTAAACCCACCAATGAGGTTTCGATTTGAATAGTAGATGCAATAGTTCATGAACATAAGTTCTAAGCGGTTCCCCTCTACGAACATAATAGATTTTATACTGTCTATAAGCTAAACCTAGATAATTAGAAACACCTTGTCCTGTAATCTCTTTATACTGAGATGGTGATACTAGCTGAAACTTATCGGATGGGATACCAAGTAATTTACAAGCTCGATTATGCAGTTTTGTTTTAGTGTGCTCCATTTTACCTCCCTTATAATTTACTACCAGACTCCCCGAACCCGGTTTCGAGCTGTTAGCTCTCATCAGTGGTAGTCTCTCGATACATACCAGCCTTTCAATTTAGTTTAGCCTTTAGTTGATGTCCTTT
>Ga0265297_10001603_pt1 | contig 51859 bp, 40 predicted proteins | sample Munlanlwell13791_FD_192502 | JGI IMG/M metagenome (GOLD analysis project Ga0265297, IMG submission 192502) | Leachate microbial communities from a municipal landfill in Southern Ontario, Canada - Leachate well 137-91 | ecosystem: Engineered > Solid waste > Landfill > Unclassified | place...
CTAGTTACGTTCGAGTTTAAGTTACGCTTCCACTTTAGGATAATGCAAATCTAACTTTTTTCCCGAAACCTTTTTTCATTTGTATGTCACCCGTTAAGAAAACTATTTCTGCCAGTAAAACACCTTCTAGTGAGGCTGTTTCTTTTGTGGGCCAAAAGCCTGAAGGGGTAATTGAGGCCCCAAAACCAGTGGCTGAATTGGAAAAGCCTGAAGGGGCGATTGAACCTTCATACGACAGGCCAAGAGGGATGACTGTTGATGAGCGGATGATTCCTGATGCCAATCTTCCCACAGACTTTGTAGAGGGAGTTTTAGATATTGCTCATGAAGGTTCAGGTCTTTTAAGACCAAAATTTGCACCTTCTGACCGTGATGTCTATATTTCAGCTTCCCAAATCAGACGCTTTAATTTGCGTGTTGGAGATTGGGTTGGGGGACAGGCCAGACGTCCTAAAGATAATGAGCGCTATTGGGGGCTTTTAAAGGTAGAAAAGGTTAATGGAGAAGCAGCCAATGAGACTCCAGTTGATAGGATGGATTTGGATGATATGACTGCCATCTATCCAGATGCTAGGATTAGTCTTTCGACCGCTAAAGAACCTCTTTCTACACGTATCATTGATCTCTTTTCTCCCATTGGTTTTGGTCAAAGAGGGCTGGTTGTTTCTCCTCCAAAGGCTGGAAAAACTTGGCTGATGAAGGATATCATCTCAGGTATTGCTGCCAATTATCCCGAAGATGGATCCAAATCTAAGGATACTCCAAAAGTTCACTTAATGGCTGTGCTTATTGGTGAAAGGCCTGAAGAGGTAACTGACATCAAACGCCATGTCCAGACAGTTACCAATGGCTTAGGTGAGGTTGCAGCTAGTAATTTCGATGAAGCTCCGGGAGATCAGACCAGAGTAGGCGAAATTGCCTTGGAGCGAGCCAAGCGTTTAGTTGAAGGAGGAAAGGATGTTGTCATTCTTTTGGACTCAATTACTCGTATGGCCAGAGCATATAATTTAGCTCTTCCAACTTCAGGTAGAACCCTGACTGGTGGATTTGATCCGATGGCTCTTTTTCCTGCAAAAAAGTTTTTTGGGGCTGCTAGAAAGATTGAGGATGGGGGTTCTCTAACGATTATTGGTACATGTCTGGTTGACACCGGAAGCCGTATGGACGATTTAATATATGAAGAGTTTAAGGGAACTGGTAATATGGAATTACATCTCAACCGCAAGCTAGCGGATAGGAGGGTTTTTCCTGCTATCGATATTACCCGTTCAGGAACCAGGCAAGAAGAGCTTCTTTATACCAAAGAAGAGTTGCCGTTAATTCAAGTCTTGAGGCGTATGATTGATCTTTTCAATGAAGATGAACGTACGGAAACAATTTTGGATAGACTAAAAAAGACAGAAGATAATGCAGAATTCCTCAGAGGACTTAAAACTTCTTAATTCTTCTGAGTTTGACCAAGAGTGTTTCATATGGTAACTTAAAGGACCAATATGGAAGACTCCTTTCAGCAGCTTTTGGACCTTTGGCTAGACGTCAAACAATTCTTAAGGGAGTTCTGGGTATATATCTCCCATAATCTTCGTTTTTCCTTCTTCAAATTTGAAACTAGTAAGCGTTTTTTTGCCACCTCCCTTTACCGACAGAGGGGAAGAATGGCCAGAAAGTTTATGCATACTGGCATGGCTACCCTGGCGGCCGTTGGGATGGTAATAGCTCCAGTTATTGCTAAAGAATTTCCTGGGAGAAGTGTTAACCCCTGGGAGGTAACTGCCTCATCCGCAGTTCTTTCAGCAACCAGTGATGACCCCAATCTTGAAACCCAAGTTTCAGAAAAAGCCAGGGACAAGATTTACGAGTATACGGTTCAGTCTGGGGATACAGTTGCCTCCATTACTCAGAAATTTGGAGTATCAGAAGATACCATCCGTTGGCAAAACAGTCTAAAAAGTAAGAACTCAATTAAAGAGGGGCAGGTTTTGCAGATCTTACCGGTTACTGGGGTTTCACATAAGGTAGTAAAGGGAGATACTGTTTATTCCATCGCTAAAAAGTATGATTCTTCGGCCCAGTCTATAGTCGATTTTCCTTACAACACCTTTACTAATGACGAAACTTTTGAGTTGGCAATTGGCCAGACTGTTGTCGTCCCCGATGGAGTTATGCCTGAAGAGGTTCTTTGGAGTCCGGTTGCTAGAGTCAAGCAACTTACTCCAGATGCAGGAACCGTGGTGGCCTCAGGTAACTTTGTCTGGCCGGCCTCAGGAACTATTTCTCAGCGTTTTGCTTGGTACCACAAGGGTTTGGATATTGCCAACAATGCAGCCCCCTCGGTTTTGGCTGCAGACAGTGGTACGGTAATGGTTGCCGGTTGGCCGGATAATAGTGGTTATGGCAACAGAGTAATCATCAACCATGGTAATGGTTATGTAACCCTTTATGGTCATATGCAAGCGATCTACGTTGTTGCCGGACAAACTGTGGCCAGAGGTGCAGCTGTGGGGAAGATGGGTTCAACCGGGCGTTCAACTGGGATCCATCTACATTTTGAAGTTATCTCGAACGGAACATATCTTAACCCCCTTAATGTCTTGAGATAAAACCTTTCCACTCTTGACACAAATTCCATATATCGCGTAAGCTGATAGTAATGTTGGGGATTACTTCACAAGGTGAGGGGGAGAGCAAGTTAAACTCAAGAAACATTATAACCGGTACGGTTTCGTTATTTGTTGGCCTTGCCTTTTGGGCGTGGTATGCAAATCCATTAGTCGCCACGGTTACCGGTACAGGAGAAGTAACAGCTAAACCTGAGAAAGCTACCATCTCTTTTATTCTTTCCTCAACAGCTCCGGATGTGAACGATGCCATCGGTGCCGTTGGAGCAAAACAAACCCAGATTAGGGAAGCGGTTGCTGCATATGGAATCGCTGAGGAAGATATGGTTCAAAGTCAGGTGGCGGTAATTCCGCCGGCACTTATGGGAACAGGAGCCACAAATTACAGTGCAACGGTGACAATGAGTGTTGATATTAGCGATTACTCAAACGTTAATTCACTAGTAGCCTTCCTTTATGCTAATGGTGTAAGTTATGTTTCTCAGCCAGTCCTTTCAGTTTCTGACACGCAGAAATTAGAGGAGGAAGCCTTGGGATTGGCTATTAAAGATGCCTCTCAGAAGGCTAACAAATTGGCGCTGAAGAACTGGAGAATTCTTAAAAAGAAAGTCCTTTTGAGTGAAACAACCTCAACACCGAGTAGTTCTTCCACAACAAAAACTACCGGAGAAGAAACTGAAACAACGACTGACGGTGATACTTTTAAAGCAACCTCAGTAGTTTCTGTTACCTACAAGATGTGGTAAGTCATTACTCGGATTCCTCTTTAGGGGAGAAGATTCTTTCATATTCCCGTAGGTAGAAGTCGCTGTATCCCAGTGACTTAAGGGTCATAAAGTAGTCAGCTTCATTGTAGGTATACGCGGCTTGTAATTTGTTTGTCTCAGGATCGATGGATGTTATTGTTGGGTCGATTATTCCAAATTTACCATCTGGTCTTTCAAATCTTGTCACAGTATGGATAGATGTTCTACCATCGGGTTTAGTGAAATCAAAAGATACGACTTCGGAGGAAATATTGTTCTCAGCCAGTATAGCGCTGGCAAGAACAGCGTTGTGGTAGCACACGTTGCCGACGAAACCTTCGGTTTGCCCAAAATAGTAACCAATAGGAATCAGAGGATTATTGAGTATATTGGTTGCAACTTTTTGGATTAGTAACGGTATTTTGACACCTTCTGCCCAGGGAGAATTCATCGAGTAGTATCTTGAATTGTATTCTGCAACGGCATCCCCAATATCCTGGACGGTGAGCTGGCTCTTTTGATTCAATTTTTCGGTAGTGATGTTATTAACTTCATTCATAACCTTATTAAATTGCATATCATAAGTGCCAATTAAGATATCCCAACCACCCCCAAGTGCTCGGCGATTGATATGTATTCTTTGAAGTGGAAGGATTGGGCTACCGGTGTATGGGTTGTATGTTATACCATAGCTTTGTTTAAGTGGAAGGTTGTTACTGAATATAATTTCTGTAGCCGTTGGTAAGGAAGTAAGATGATCTATTAAGGCAATTGCTTCATCCGAGTTAACGTCGGGGTCGTTGAATAGTGATGAGTTTGGCGTCACCTCGTCAACGTTAGCTTTGTTGATAACAATCTCTGCTAGAGCTCGGTTTGTCGTAACCTCCCCGTTTGTAGATGAAGCTTGAGATACTTGTGACCAATCTTCAAATGTCTGTGCATTTGAGCCCGGGAAAAGAGATGCGCTAATATTTGAGTAGCTCTTTTCTGCCCCTGTGACCACCTGTTCCCAAAGCTGAGAAACGGTTTTTGTGATAATGTTGGTACTTGCTTGTGCATCGTATTTTTCCTGGACTAGAGCCCTAAATCGGTCCATGAAAGCCTGGGGGGCATCTTTCGATTTATAGTCTGCCAGCTCTCCATGGCCAACAACTTCATCAACTGGTATGTTGTAGTACTCGCATAACTGGGCTACTAAGGCTGCTGTTTCTTGGACAATAGGGGTTTGGAACATTTCTTCGTTAACAGTCCCGTCGGAATTAAGGTATAGATCGTAGCGGCCGCTCATTTCGATATTAATGAAGACATTCTTGGCAGCGGTGACTGCCTTTGTTTGTAAGATACCGTTCTCGTAAGTGGGGGCTAGCTGGCGCATGTCGACCGTTGCGTCTTCGTTGTATCCAATGGCGAAGGTGGAAGAGGAGTAAATACCTAGTCGACCGTTTTGGAATGTCCAAATAATTTTGTCGACATCTCCCCATTGTGCTACGGAATTTCCGGCCGATTGAGCAAAGTGGATAGCTACATTTTTTGGCTTAACTATTTTGTTGGGTACGTTCTGATACTGCCCCTGAAGGAAGCAGGATTCACAGATTGACTGCAAATCCACATATTGGCTCTTATCTACAAAAAGATTAAGTGCTCCTTCTTCACCCTTGGCAACGTATTCTACAGTTGTCGGCCTAGTGGACATGGCGATGATATTATTTTGGGTAGGATTCTCCAGATTTGAAGTGGTATCAGGTTGGGTCTCCTCGGACACAATATCTGAGAAACTGGTATAGGGCTCAGCTTCTCCTGAGGGGGTAAGAGAATCCGAAATGGCCTCACCGATCTTTTCTGACATGGAGATGATTCCATCTGTGTTTGGATGAACTCCATCGTTAGAAAGCTCTGAGGAGGTGTATAGGGGGTTGCCATTGTTGATGACCGAGACCTGTGAATTGGGGTAGCTAGAGCTATTGGTTAGGTTGTTAGCCATTTGTACAAGTGCCGTGTTGGCATCACTCACTAGTGAGCCCCAGGACTCGCTGGTTTCTGGAATAGGGGAGATAAGGATGGTGATGTCAGGGTTGGCATCACGAAGAGTTTTGATAATATACTCATATGCCGGAATGTATTTGGTGGCAATATCTTCCTGGCTGGCCACACTTCCGGAGGCTAGATCGTTTGTTCCTAGTTGGATAACGGCAATTGAGGGAGTATTGTCGGCGTTAAAGACAATTTTTCCAGTTTGAATGCTTCCGGCAAAACTAGTTGTTTTTATTCCTGTATAAGCCTCATTAACCACTCCGGTCCCAGGGGATTCCTGTGAACCCACAAATACAAAGTTATATTCGGCCAGAATGTCCTGTATGACAGTCTGGGCTTGACTACCGGCATCGGCTTTTGCAATGGAATCGCCAATTAAGGAGATTGTTGTGGTTGCTCCTTGCTGTTGCTCAGCAACAGCTTGGTTGGCGATAGTTGTTTGACTAACGGTGGGAATTTCCATACCGGAATCGTAAACAAGCTTGTTGTAACGGTCAAAGAAGCCCATACGTTTATCTCCTACGGTATTCATAATGTATTGGGTAGCATTGAGGATAAAGTCAACCGGGGTGCCATTTATAGTTACGGTTCCGATAATTGCATTGGCGACATAATTGTCATCGTATTCATTTGTCGTAGCAAAAGAATCGAGAGTCATATTGCTGAATTCATACCCATATACGCTTGGTTGACCCCAGCGATAGCGGTATAGATCGACCATTACATTGTTGGCAATCTGTATTGCCTCAGCATCAGAGCCAGCTACTGGTCGGAACTGGTCAATAAAGGTATTGGCTCGACCGGAAACATATTGGAGTGGGGCTAACCACACACCAACTTCTGAACGGTACTGATGAAGTATCAAAGAACTCATAAAAGCCTGAGTCTTGGCGGCTATAGTTTTATCACTGTTGTGGTAAGATTCGAAAATTGTTCGTCTTACATCTCCACTGGTGTCTAATCCAATCCATTTGGCAGCATTAAGTAACAATTCATCAGAAGGATAAAGCTCATCCTGACGGTAGAGAGTGGAGTAGATAATACCGGTTTCTGAGGGGTATAGTTTGCCTTTAACTTCCACCCATCCGGTGTTTATTCCTCCCAGTCCGGAATTGGTTTTCAGATCATCAACAAAACCCCGTTCGGTGTTGTAGATGGTTTGGGTTAGAAGCGAGAACTGAGTATCTCCTGGGTTTATTATCTCTGCCGCTTCGGCGAAGTAGGGGGTATATGCTAGCTCGTGGTACATTTGATAGTTGGCGTCGGCCAAACTGGCAGTGTAGACATCTTCTGGAAGGACAACCTCCTGGTACAATTGACTGGTTACGATTTCAGGTTCCACTGCGATGCTCCCTTGAGTTGCTTCGGCGGTTGCGATGTAATGTATACCACTCGCATTAATGTATTCTTGGTATTCTACCCCAGCAAAAATATTGTTTTTGTAAAATTCATATACGGTAGGTTGTTCTACTTTTAGATTTTCAGGGGCGAGTATGTAGGCTACTCCTGAAAGAGCAAACCCTTCGGTTTGGCTGGTGGGATAGAGATTGTAATTTAAAAAATCGTTCCCAGCTATTGAGTTGGGGTCTACATGCGAATCGTCCTGCGTACTGAAATAAACTCCATCTGTTTTTGAAGCACCAACAAACTCACTGATTACCTGTGGTGTTCCTAGGCTATGCAACATCTTGTGAAGAAGTGTCGCAGTATTTGAGTCTTGGATAATATCCTGGTTTTGCCCATAGGGAACGTGGTAATCGTACGGATTTAGGTATAAAACAACTTCCCCCGTACCGTATGTGTAACCGCCGGAGCCATTAATATCGCTTACGAGCACTCTGTATGGTAGGTTAAGGTCAGTAAAAGTTGTGTCTAAAATATTCTCCGGTAATAGTTCGAAGGCTCTATTTATGTCCGTTACCAGTAGAGGGTTTTCCAAATCTTTGGAGATATTATTTGAGATAAACATTTGAATACCGTAATCCTGCTCCGATTTGTATAACCCGTATTCAAAACCGTTTGAGGTGCTTTTTGATGCAGCTTTCCAAGAGTATTTCTGAACATCTTTCGGGTCCATATTATCAAGGATGACCTGGTCTAAATTTTCCTTTGTTGCAACGCCAACAGGTAGTGATTGTTCGACAACGGCAGTTGGTGCTGAGTTGTCAACGAGAGAAGTGATGTAAGGACTAACAGGAGAGAAGATGGGGATACCGGCAACGGAATATACTGTCCACATTGCTATCGCAATACCGGTAAGTAGAAATGTTTTTACCAGTGCACTTTTGATTTTGCCTATTTGTGTTTTTGCATTTTTGGTAAAAGTTTGAGTGGCTTTTGTATTTACGGAGTTTGCAATACTTTTTGTGGTGGTTGTGGCTACTTTAGCAACTGTCGTACCCGCATTTCGGACTGCTTTGGAGGCAGTTTCGGTGAACGATTGAGCTGGTTTTGTTTGGGTAACTGTCCTGTTTTGTGTGTTGGTGGTATTGACTGTAAGAATCTTAGCGGTTGATGAGAGAACGTTTCCGATCCAATTTTGAACTGTATTTGTTATGGTTTTTGTAGTATCGCTAAAGGCAGTTTTGGCTTTCGGGCTTTCGTTTACGGCCACTTGTACTGTGGTTATGTCAGGGAAGTGATTCTCGAAAAAGGTACCCCTGTTTGTTTTTGAGGAGTATCCACCTGAAAGAGAGTAGTCGATATTAATAACCCTATTATCCATTGGATCCCGATTCCTGGATTGTCCATGGACTATTGTTTTCCCTCCGAATATTTTTAGCATTCTACTAACCACAGCTGAAGTAAATTGGCTCCTCTGGGTTAAATCTTGTGCTAGTTGACCAATCTGTGCTGCGCTCCCGCCATTGAGGATATTTTTAACATTTTGATTAACTTCATCTATAGTTGACCCATACTTAAGGTAGTAATCCGTATCGCTATGCATATAAAGAATGTCGTTTTCGATGTACATAACTGGAAGATTGCGTAGCCAAGAGACAAGCTCCGGCCTTTGTTGTAAAGCGCGGAAGTCATTAACGTTCATAGCTGGTGGGCCGTTTTTATATCTAGTAATCCCTGTTTTATTGGTCCCTATTGCTAGGGCGTGTAGAGCGTTTATATCGTGGTTGCCAAGTAGCACTTTTACCTTGGGGGTTCCGTCGGCCAGATTTCCCGCTGACTCTTGGAGTTTCATTATCTTTTCGGCAACGAGGGTGCTAGAAACACCTTCTGGTGCATTGTCAAATAAATCGCCGGTTAAGATAAGTTCATCATTTTCTCCTCCTATCCAGTTGCCGTTGTTATCCAGTAGTTTCTTGGTAACTTTTGAGCCGTATACAACCTCAGAGGTTTGACCGCTAAGAAGGTAGGTAAGTGCTGCGTAGTCACCGTGGATGTCTCCTACGGCAGTAGAGTTGTTTTTGCCGGATGGGTGGGTTGTGATTTGGATGTCAAGATTTGAGGGGGAAACTAGATCATTTACTATCGTCTGTCTTGTGGCATAGATGGATTTAGTGATATCTTTGGCAACGTTTTTGATCTCTTCCGCGGTGCTGTTTGAAAACTCCGGGGTTTTGTACAAAAGTTCTAGTGCCTTGAAGTAAATTGGATACTTGGTGAGGAGAAGGTTATCTGCAGCTTCAGCAAAATAGTTCTGTGTATCTTCAACACTGTAGGTACTATAATTTTCGTTGTTAAACTCGGTTGCAACATCAATAAGTCCTGAGGCGACAACATTGGTTAGGTCTTGGATAACATATTCCTTAACTTCACTCGCGGCTCTACTTTTTCTGCTACTGGTCAGGTTTTTATTGATATTGTTGGTAAAATTGGTAGCCCTTGTTGCCAGGCCGTTTCGGATATTGTTTATCGTCTCGGTGAAAGTGTTCGTGAGACTAGGCTGTCCTGGTATGAGAATTGGGACTAGTTCGCTTTCGCCGGCTTCTTCGTTCTGGTCCACCTGTTTAGTTTCCTCTTCAGTAGTTTCTGAGGATTGCTCTGTCGTGATTTGCTCTTCGGCACCAGTGGTTTCTTGTTGTCCGGTGGAAGTATCTGCGAGATCTTCAGGTTCAACTACTTCCTCTGTAGTTTCCTCCGCAGTCGAAATATTACTTTCAGTCTCTTCCGTGGTTTTGGCCGTTTGGCTTTGTTCTGTTTCTTCCTCGGTTGCGGTCTCTGAAGATTCTTTGGTGATTGTTGAAGGGGAAAGGGAGGCAATGAAATTATTTATGCTATCAATGACTTTGTTTGTGGCCTTGTTGAGACTGTCTGTCATGTTGGAAACAGTAGTTTGTACCGTTTCGGTAATTGCTATTACCGGGTTGGTAACTTTCTGTGAGGGTTTTGTCTCCTGGTTGACGGTGCCTTCTTGTACTTCCTGTGCAATTTCGTCTTCAACAGCGGTACTGTCTTCTTGTGTGTTTTGAGTTGTTGCGATCTCTGGAGTATTTTCTGTTGTTTTTTCTACTTCAGCCGTTACTGTTTGGGTTCCTTCCGAGTCTTCTTCAGCAAAATAATTCTCGATATTATCAACTGCCTGATCTTCAGATAACTTTACGTACAAGGCGATGTTATCCGTATTAGCGTTGGGTAATAATCTTACGATTTCATCAACTTCTGTTTGTTGTTGGGCGGTTAAATTTAAATTGTTGACGTTTAAGGTCAGCGGTTTGTTGGTTTGGGTATTGGTTGTGGTGTAACTCCCAGATCCACCGTAGTTTATCTGTTTGCTTATTTCGGTAGGGGGTGTGGTGTCGGTGACATTGCCTAGATTGATTTCGTAATTATTAATAGAAACCGTTCCTGGTTTGACTAATGACGGAATGGAGATGCCGATTGGTTTAAGAGCAAGGCTGACAACGCTATGAGGTAGTTCAAACATGTCGCTTGGGCCCATGGCGAAGTTAACGGAAGTTTCCGAACAGGCACTGGTGTCTCCTAGAATACATTTGCCAAGGCTGATACTATCATCGGCATTATCTAGTAAATCAACGCCCCGAACAAAAATATTTCCTAGTGAAGTATTTGTTTGGGCGATTGCTTGAAGTGGGACATTAATAGCTTTACTAAAGACTTGAGCAGAGGCAACATCAAGGAATGTTTGGATAAGGGCCTGGTCTTCACCCATCCCTTGCTGGTGGATTTTGTAATCAAAGCTCACGTTCAGTAGAGCTTGTGTTGCTGGGTTCATCATGTTTTGGGAGAGGCTAAGCAGTTCCCCCTGGAATATGACACCTGTTGCCAGAAGAGAGGCGGATAAACCGCTTGTTACGCCTTGTGTGAACCCGGCCGCTATGAAGGCCTTGGCACCCAAGAGTGTGGCTCCGGCGTTTGCAGTGATGATGGGAACTATTATTGGAGCTGCGAGCATTGTAGCTACCATTCCCGCCTCCAGGGCTACTATTTTTGCCAGATCAGTTAAGGTGGCTTCTGGGGTGTTGATGGTTACTCCAGGGGATCTTCCTCCGCCACCAGGGTTGCCGCTGCGTACACCGGTTGTGTTAAAGATATTATTAACGATTGTTAGATCCTGGCTTTTGGCATTGGCCGTTTGTCGGTAGGCAATTTGCTGTTCATATACTTTCAAGTCTCCCATACCGACCGGGGTATTGCTCGTATCGTCTTCGGCTTTCAGGTCTCCCATACCGACCGGGGTAGTCACATTTATATCTGCTATTAGATCCTGGCTTTTGGCATTAGCAGTTTGTCCGTAGCTTAACCAGTCTGCGATCTTTTTTTCGTATTCAGCAACTGATGAAGCGTCCATGTGTGGCATAGATTCACATTGGGAAGAGGAGCCGCCATTCCTGAGACAATCGTAGTACTGGTATTGGTTAGACGTGTTATAGCCCGTGTTGGAGGTGTTTAGCGCTACAGATAAGGCCTCTGTTGCAAGTTTTTTGTTTGTTTCCGCTTGGGCCTTCTGGGTATTATATATATCGGTATACTCGTCATAAAGTGTTTCTTGAGTAAGCGGTACCGTATTTCCTTCAGAGTTCTGGATATCTAGTTGTGCATAGCTTTCATTAACCTCCTTTTGTTCAATAACTGTTTCCAATATTGTTTTTTGGCCTTTTGATATCTGGTAAGTATTCCCTTTGGTGTCGTTCCAGTAGCAGTTAGTAGTGGTACAGAAACAAGCAGCAGTGCTTAAACCGCCTCCACAGCTTTCAAGAGCTCCCGTGGAATTTTCGGTCTGGGTGGTTGTTTTTGTTGTTGTCTTTTCTACTGCCCCTGTCGTGGGTTGAGTGGTTGTTGTTGAGGCGGCTTTATTTTGTGCTTGCGATTTTGCCTCAGCAGCTTCCTTCTTTGCGGCGGCAGCCTCTGCAGCAGCTTCCTTCTTTGCTTCGGCGGCTTTCTTCTCAGCCGCCTCTTTCTTTAGAGACAGCGAAGTTTTTTTAGAAGACGAGCCAGAGGAGGAAGAAGACGAGGATGAGGAAGAAGATGAAGAAGAATACCTACCATGATCCCGAGCGGCGTAGGAATTGATTAAAAGTGCGAGGTCAGTATTTGTAACTACTAGCACTGCTGATACTAGGGAAGAGAAAAGAAAGACTAGTACGAAGATGTTTAGAGCTTTGTATTGTTTTAGTTTGTTATACATCAGGCAGGACTACTATACGTAATAATGTAATAGCCTTATATAGCTTACCAATAGTATAATATGGCTTCAAGGGCCGCTTGGGCTTTTTTTAAGGGCCGTTAGTATAGTGGTAGTACATACCCTTCGCATGGGTAAGACATCGGTTCGATTCCGATACGGTCCACTAAACCTTGGTGTAGTAAACACTTCTTCCTTTTCCTCTGGAGAAGAGTAGTCCTAGAGAAGCAAGCTTAGCTAGATCCCTGGAGGCTGTGATTTGGGATATCTTAAACATCTTCTGGACTAGTTTATTAGTGATCTTGGCTGTTGGGTTTTCCAGAAGGTTAAGGATTTGTCTTTGACGTTCATTTATGCTCCAGTACGTGCTTGGCAATTCTGTTTGGAACCTTTGAGTTTTGAGAGCTTCAACTGTCTTTTCTAGCTCCATAGCCACACCCTGGCAAAAGTATTCAAGCCAAACAGTCATATTTTTATTTCTCTCGGAAGTTTCGACTGCTTGTCGGTAACTGATGAGATCATGTCTGAAATATTCATCTAAGACAATAAAACCTCTAAAATCGTATCCAAGTTTGACAAGCACATCTTTTGCGATATTAAGGCTAAATTCCTTGTGTCCAAAGTATCGTGTCAGAACACACCCTTCGCATGAGTGAGACTCAAGTCCAATTTCTGTCGGGTCTACCCACAATCTCTCAATTTAACCTTTAAAAGGGGATTGACAAAATAATTATTGTATATTACCATAATATACAATGGTGAGGAAAAAAGTCATTTTTCCAGGGCAGATTCGCTTTGATTGGGACAAGGGAAATTTTAACAAAAACAGACTTAGACATGGTGTTGAGTGTAATGAATGTGAAGAGTTGTTTTTTAACAAACCATTAATTGTAAGTGAAGATGGGATACATTCAAATCTAACGGAAAATAGGTTTAAAGCGCTGGGAATAACGAACAATAAAAGATGTTTGTTTACAGTTTTTACGATTAGAGGTGAAAAAATCAGAATTATTTCGGCCAGGGATCAAAACAGAAAAGAAAGAATATTTTATAAAGGGGGTGTAAAAAAATGAAAAAGATAAAAATTTTACCTAAATTTAAAAATGAGGATGAGGAAGCCAAATTCTGGAACACTCATGATTCGTCTTTATATGTTGATTGGAATAAGGCATATGAGGTTGAATTTCCAAATCTAAAGCCAAGTACAAAAACAATTACTCTAAGACTTCCAATTTATTTATTAAACAGTCTAAAAAGAGTGGCCAATAAAAAGGATATTCCTTACCAATCTTTAATGAAAGTCTTCCTTTCTGAAAAGGTAAAAGATGAGGATGTCTTGGCCCGCTAATATCACTCGCTTACTACTAGGGTTACGAATAATATAAATTGTTTATATACTTGAGGATGGTTGAGTAGATGGGGTAGGAGTCGATGTTGGGGAGACTTCCGGTGCAGACTCTGCTGGAAGCTCTATTGGGGGTTCAATGACACTCTCAGTTGTTGGTTGAGGCGTAGTTAAGGTCCCTGGTTCTTCTTCTGTAGTAGTTTGTTTGGCAACTGGTTTCTTGGCCTCCAAGGCATCTAATTCTGCTTTGGCTGTGGTGTAATCTTGGGAATCTTTATCAACCAACGAGAGAACGTTAGTCATTTCGGTGATAGCCTTTTCAATTTCTCCCTTGTCACGGTAGGCCACAGCCAAGTTGTAGCGGGCATTGGCATTGTCGGACTTGGTCATGACGGCCATCTTAAAGGTGTCGATCGCGTTATCATAGTCCCCCATGGCATAGTAGACACCCCCCAGGGAAATCCTGAGATTGGTATCTAGGGGGTTTAGAGCTATGGCTTGGGTATAAGCTTGGATGGCATACTGGTCTGACCCTTCGGCGAAGGCCATAATTGAACGATATAAACTTCCCAGAAGAGACCAGTTATCTGCTCTTGTGGGATTTAAGGCAACTGCAGCCTTACCTTCGGAGATTGATTGCTGGATAAGAGTAGTAATGGTGGTCTTTTCTTGTTCGCTTACTTCCTGACCCTCTGGTTTTTGGGCCATGGTGTTAGCTATGGCAAAGTTAATCTGAGAGAAAGAAGCGTGGTAACGATCAACCAGAGAATTTTGGTTAATGGCTGAAGTAAGGAGGTTATAGGCGGCTGTTCCATCATTTTTGTTGACAGCATCAATGGCGTTTTTGAAAGTAACTTCAGCGGCAATAGCTTTGGTGGCAAAGAAGCCAAAAGCCAAGGTGGCCAAAACTACTGGTAAGGCAACCAAAAATGAGGGGAGAGCTGAGGCAAACTTCTGGACTCCTTCTCCTGACTGAGCCTGAAAATTAAGGGTTAGTTTATTGGTTTTGGTGTTGACCGCTAGGTAGGCAAAGAGGGGTAAGACAAGGGCAAAGTCGCTTCCAAAGATGGCCAAAAGAACCATAACCACAATTAAAGTAATAAGATTTGGTTCGGCCGCAAAGCCCCAACCGACAAGTTTTCTTTCGCTAACTTCTTTCTGGACCGTGCGGTAGACAACAACCACCAGAAGGATAAGAGCAGCAAAACCCAATAGACCAACTTCTGTCAATGCGGTTAGATAGAAGTTTTCGGCTGCAGAAAACCTTAGGGTCCAATTGGAGGAAGAGTTATAAGCCAGTGGTTTGTAAAGATCAAAGGCGGTGATGTAGTTAGCTGGTCCAGCTCCTAAGATAGGGGAAACCTTGAGAGTATCAATAGCAATGCTCCAAGAGTTTGCCAGCCCCGGGGTTTTAGGGAAATTGGCTTTACCCGGAAGAATGTTATACAGGTTAGCGGCAACTCCTAAAGTGATAATAAAAAGGCAGATGGCCGAAAAGGTTTTCTTGACTATTCCATCATCAGCGACAACTAGTCCTAAGGCAATGGGAACCAAAAAGATAAGGTACAAAAATGCTGGTAAGTTACCTCCTAAAGTAGTAAACGAAGTATCTTTAAGAAGTTCTGGTGCTCCTGGAAGCTTTCCTAAAACCCCACTAATTGAAAGAGCTGAAACAATAGCAACAACCAGACCTGATATTAAAAAAGGGATGGAAATATTTTTCTTGGTTTCAGCACTCTGGTTTAAAAGAAAGTAAAACAAAGCCCCTACAATCATTAAGGTTGCTGTCCCTGGTAAAAAGAAGGCTTCCATCTTATTGGGAGTTCTCATGATTGCTGAAGCAATATAAGAAGCCATTAAAAGAAGAACTGGGAAATCAAACTTTCCGGTAAAGAGATCCAATTTTTGGCTAGTAAGAATTCTGGCAGCCTTAACCAGAAGAATAAGGCCAACTCCAAAAGCAAGAACAATTAATTTTGGAGTGGTGTAAGCATTAGGGAAGACTGGTAAAACAATAACTGGGAAAAGGACAATGACCGCCCAGAAAAGATATTTTTCGATGTTTTCTAAAGTCTTATCCATAGCTATGAATCAAGTACAAAAACCACATTAACTTTTACTTATTATGTATAGTATTGTCAAGCCCCATTTAGCAACAAAGTATAAAGTTTTCACGCAATGTATATAATACTATACTTTAAGGTATAGATTGATATAGTACTGTATTAACAAATTCTATTGTTCAGCGTCTATTACCCACCAGTTAAACTCAGTATCTTGATCAATGGCGTCTATAAACCCAACTTTAAAGTAGCCGTCACCCTTGGCCTTAACGAAGAGAACATTGTTTTGAGTAGAAGTGGTAGGAGTGACATAGACTAGGGTTTTGTCACTTACGGCTGAACTTTTTATAGTGATTTCATTGACGTTGGCAGCCAGTAAGGCGTGGCCAGCTGAAGCGTTAGTAGTAATTTCTCCCTGTCCGTCAGCTGAGGCTGTGGCCACCTGAGCCCCTGCGATAACCAGTTTCCTGGAAGCTAACTGGCTAAACTCAGCCGAGCCTGAGGCTGAAACACTGCCTACACCCGATCCTTCGGTATTTTTAAGAGTTAGTAAACTACCGCCTTCTTCTTCAGAATTTTGGGCAGAGAGAACCAATCCTTCAGCTTCAATCTTACCTGCAACATATAAGTTACCTGAGATGGTTACATTGCCTTCAGTGTCAATTTTTATGCGTCCGGCCATTATCTCAACAGGGGCCATGGCCAGAGATTGAATCTCAAGTGGGGCAGAAAGAGTGTCAATACTATTAACTGCCAGTCCATCAAGAGTAGTTGAGGAAAGGACCATATCAGACCCCAAAGAAAGGGAAGTGGTAAGAGACAGAGAATTCATGGCTGCACTTTGGGTTACGAAGAGGTTTTCAATGTTGGCTGTACCAATGTTAGCCAGTTCTGCGGCCTGAGATGCGGTCTCAACAGTCCAGTTTGTTGCAGTTTGTAATAGTTCTTGATCCGCCTCGGCTTCTTGAAGCATGGCTTCAATTTCTTCTCTAGTTACACCAGTGATATTGGTGGCAGATAGATCAAAAATCTTCCCATCTTTCGCCACAATCTGGTCTGCATAAATTTTTTGTGCAGTCAGGGTATTGGTGGAGGTATTCTCTGCAGTGACATCTTTAGCTGCTAGTTCTCCAGAGAAAGTGGCGTTTCCTTCTGTATCAATAGAAGCCACTTCCTCACCATTTTGGTTTTCAATAGTTAGTTTTCCATTGCTACTATCGCTACTGTTTCCAATTTGAATATTAATGTTCCCCTCGTTAACTAATGGGGAAATCATGGCAGTTTGAACAGTTGGAGAAACTAGGCCAGTTTTGACAAGTAGGGTATCAACTTCAGCTCTTACGGCAATAAATCCGTCAGTGGTGATATTAGTGGCATTAATTATTCCTGCCGTTAGGGTGCCAGTGATTTGGGCTGAGGTTTCTACAACAAGCTCTTTGGTTGTAATAGCTCCAGCAGAGATATTGGCAATAGCTACTTGAGCAAAGGCCCCAATTCTACTGATTGTTCCGTTTCCTCCCTCAACTGTGTAGTTACCATCTGAGACCTTGGCGATGTTTAGATCTCCTGTACTTGCCATATATACATCAGGGTCGTACCAAGAAACATTCAAGAAAGCCATTATTTTCCCGACGTAAGTTCCATCCGGAAGTCTATAACATGGTTTATCACTATTAGTTCCGTCTTCGTCTTCCGGCCAAGAAATACTCTCAAGGGAAGATACCTGTGAACAAGTACTCTCATTCCAACTAGAAGTATTGTCTAAGGCTTGTGCAACCACACGTCCTGGCCTTTCTGATTTCATACCAATTCCTGGGAGGGAAGAAGCTGTAATTTTGTCATTGTTTTTAATTGGTTTTGATATATCTTTGATAGCTACTTTAACGGGTATACGTCCATTTAAGGCAAGAAGGATCTCTCCTCCGCTTTTGGTACCAAATTTAAAAGCTGGCATGGTGGAAATAACTCCAACAGTATTGGCATCATAGTTCCCACTTGACGGAACTAAATATTCAGAATTACTGTTACTCCCTGAGGTAATATCACCGGGCTTGAGAATTCCATCACCACGGTAGTGCTCTGCAATGTCTCCTGAGCCGTCACACTGTTGAAGAGTCTGGTCGTCTCCGTCATGACCGACAGCGCAAATAACATAACCGCTTGTAACATCAGCCATATCAGCCTGGATATATCCTTCAACATCAAGTTTGGCCCCTGGGGATGAAGTTCCGACGCCAACATTGGAGCCAATATAAAGAAGTTCGGTTGTAGAACTATTTCTGAACCAGAAATCATTACCTGAATTGTTAACAAAATACCAGTTACCCTTAGTATTTGTCATGGTGACGTAATTGCCATATTTGACAATATCGAGGGATTGTGTTCCAGCGTTGTATGCCTCCATTGATATTTGGCTATAATAAGCAGAATCTGTACTGGAGTAGTTAATAAGGAATTTTCCGGTAGTCCCAACACCAGGGTATCCTTCAAGCTGTAGTTTACCTGTCTCATTAAGAGTTAAAAGGTCCTCTCCATCGGTGGTAGATTCTTTCTGAATTCGAAAAGTATTTGAGCCATTTGCATTTGAGTCGATGGTAAAATTAAGGTCGCCGTAGCTATTTATTCTTAACTCACTAGTTAGGGTTCCAGCTAAATTTTTTGATTCTATGCCGTGGTATTCTGGGTTATCATATGATCCAGATGTCCAGTCGAAGGAAATGCCTCCCAACGAGTGAATTAGGCTTGTGTCGCCTCTGGTGAAATCAATATCACCGCCATTAAGAGTAAGAGCCTGGGTTGGGTTAGTTATTCCAAGCCCCATATTCCCTCCACCGACAATAAAATTTGCACTGTTTTCAAGAGTTAATCCAACATTATTGGCTCCTTGTGTTGCCCAGCCCATGTATCCCATACGTGTGGTACCGTCTGCTCTGTACCAAGAAAAATGTCCTGGATTAGTGCTGTTTCCAGATACCATCATTACTTTTCCAGTGGTCGAGCCGCCGGAAGTGGTAATTGTGGTGTTGCTTTCAATTGAGCCATTAACAAATAATCTAGCAGTCGGATTAGTTATTCCAATCCCCACATTGCCACCTGCTGGTGCTTGTAAAGAAATGGGTTGGCTATCACTACTTGTGTTGAAGTATAAATATGGAGCAGTTGCATTATATATCCATCCCATATACCCATAGGCGGAAGCTGAACTCCCAAGTCTGATCCAACTGTTATCATTCGTGTTACCAATAAATAATCTAGCGTCATTGTCGGCAGCATCCCACAAATCTTCCCCAACAACCATCTCTATTCCAGCATCGTCTTCTGCGACATGGAGTTTTGATTGGGGGCTTGTTGTCCCTATTCCCACATTTCCTGAAACAAGTAGGGCTCCTTGTGCGTATGTATTGCTAGGCAAATCAGTGGGTGAATATGCAAATTCAGTAGCCACGTTACCTTTTTGAATAGATACTCCATCAAACTGTGCAGTACCCTGACTATAATTATAATGTTGTACCTTAATATAGGCTGTGGTTGAACTTGTGGTGAATGTGTTGGTAAAGTATTGCCATGAGGAGGTGTATGTGCCAGTGAATATGCCAGTGTTAATAACGCTGGCATAGGAGCTGTTATACTCTAAAACGTACATGTTGTTGATGCTTCCATAAGTTCCAGAAATTAACTTTCCCCAGTACGAGTAGGTATATGTAGTACTTGGTTGAACCGCAATGTATTCAGTGTTTGTCCAGTTTTGGCAATAGCCGCCTGCGTATGTTTGTGCTACTTGGATAACTGTCTGACCGTTTGGCGCATCGCCAGTCTGTGTGGTTATGGTAACAGCGTCTCCACCTCCGCATGCCCCCTGTGTCATCCCGGAGAAACTTGAACCCCAGTTTTCAAAACTCCCACCTCGTAGCAAATTTGACCCTGCTCCAAAAAGTTGAGCATTTACAAGTCTTCCACTTGTGGGAGAAGAAAGATCTAGTCTTGCGGCGGGATTTGATATTCCAATTCCTACATTCCCCTGTACAGCTAAGTTATTAGCAGCAATAGCTGCATTCGCAAAAGAATCTGAGGTTCCAATCCCTACTCCACCAACAATACCCACTCTTGTTTGTGGTGATGTGGTACCGAAACCTACATTAGTCGAGAAGTAAACGTTGTCGGTACCATTTGGGAAATCAATGGCCATGAGTTCGCCGTCTCCGTAGATGCCCGAATTGAAATATGCGGCCCCTTCGGCTTCAAGTTTACCCATTAAGAGTGTATCGCCAGTTCCAAGAGAATGACTTGATGACCCTTGTCCGACTTGTAACAAAGTAGTTGGGGAGGTGGTTCCAATTCCCATATTTCCACCTGAAGTTATTCTTACTTTCTCAGTGGTAGAGTCGCTTGTTCTTGTTAAAAACGCTAGTGATCCATCGCCTCCACTTCCAGAACCACCCTCTTTTATGGCTCTTAGTCCAGCCATTACATTAGAAGCCCCAAGGTACATTGTGGTTGTGGTCCCTGCAGTTAAGCTCTGGTTACTTCCTTGGAATACAACCAAATCTCCACCTGCACTTGTCCCTGAGACTTGGAGCTTCTGTATTGGGTTTGTAATTCCAATCCCCACATTCCCCTCAATAATGAGACCATTGGTGGGTGCTGCGCCTGAAGTTTCTGTGTATGCAGTTGATCCAATGGCGACAGAGCCGAGGACATTTAGTTTTCCTTTAGTTGGAACTGAGGTGCCTATTCCCAAATTTCCACTTGAATTGAGGGTTAATAACTTGGCGTGAGTTGAAATGTCTCCAGTGGCGGTTGCATGGAAACCAATATCAAAGGTGTTGGCTGTGTCATCATGGAATAGGGAATAGGCGTTGGCTGTCCCGTTTTTGAATTTGATTCCGTAGTAAGTGGAACTAGTTGGGTTTATCTGTACTGCAATTTGGTTCCCACTGCCAACAACAAGTCCACCATCAGGAGCTGTTGTTCCAATTCCTACGTTGCCGTCCAGATTGATTACGAATGGGGTTGAGTCAGTGTATGTGCCATCATCATTGGCTCTAAAGACAAAAGAATCACCTGCAGTCTGGGCGGAAGTAATATTAAGAGCCGTACCACTCCCTGCCCCTGCTCCTGTGATTCCTACTTTTAAGGCGGATCCGTCTATATCGGCATCAGTACTGGTTGTGTATTCAAAGGTTCCCAAACTTCCTGTCCATGAAGATGCAGGACTTCCTGTTGCTATAGCACTTATAAGTTTTGCTGATGTAACAGCGGTCGATGAGGTTGAAATAGATAGAGCTGTTCCACTGCTTATGGCATTCGTAGTTATTTGTTGAGCCACACCAGTTGATAGTGTGTTGGCAGTGATGTTAATCAGTCCTGTTCCCGTATATGCTCCGGAGTTGGTAATGGCCAGGCCTGCTCCCACTGTGGCTGCTCCCATTTGTAGGTCTACCAGTTCACCAGCGGCCAGCATGGCGCTACCTCCGGTTATTGACAAGCCAGTTCCTCCGGTTATGGCTGTCATGGAGATCTTTTCACCCACCCCTAGTGTGGAAGAATTGGCAATGAGTTGTATGAAGTTTGCAGCGCCGGTTGTACTGGAGGAGGTCATGTTAATAAAACTGCCTGTAAATCCAGTGGTCACTCCAGTTTGGGCAATATCAATATACTTGGCTGATGTTTGCGATGCACCGGAAGAGGCAATAACTAAACCAGTCCCTGTTGTTAGAGAATTGGCCGTGATAGCCTGAACAACACCGGCTGCAGTACCGGCATTGAGGTTTAAAAGACCGGCATTGTTGGTCGATGTATATGCTCCTGATGCGGTGATGTTAACTACTCCACCGGCAGCTCCGGAAAGAGCAGCAGCTCCGGTTGGTCCTGTGACGCTAATAATGTTTCCACTAGTTAGCGCTGTTGTACCTCCTCCTGTGATTCCTATACCAACACCGGTTGTTAAAGCAGCTACATTAAAATTAAGGGCGGTTCCGGTATTTAAAGTAGCCCAATTCCAAGTAGAGTTATATGCTGCCATGGTAAGAGTCTGGGCACCATCAGGGCTTTGTATACCATTCCATTTTGTTGCCCCCGTACCACTGCCGCAGTTACCCGAAGAGTCGCAAACCGTGTAAGTGGATCCACCACGAGTGACTTGGATTGTGTCGTCGGTTGCGCCAATACTGATGGATTCGGAGTTTGCACCAATAACGACTCCCGTTGAAACGCCGACATTTCCTGATACGGATAGTTTTTGAGTGGGATCCGTGATACCAATACCCACATTACCGGCAAAGTAATTCTTGGCGGTGGGGGTTGCAGCGTATATGTCGAAGTTAGTTGCTGCGGCATAAACTCCAACGTTGCCTCCGGCTCCGAAAACACCAAAGTAATTAGTACTCTGGCCATACACACCCGTCCCGCTAGTACTCTGGCCATACACACCCTTACTTTCTGACTGTCCCCATACGCCATACCAATCGCCTGCTGAGTTTCCTTCTGCAGTGCCATAAACTCCTGCTATTTCATAGGCACCACCGGTGGCATTTGCATGAAAATAGCCACCGTAAACGTTGGCGGCACTACTTGTTCCGTCGTTGTCATTTGCATACACATAAATTCCATGGAGGTTAGAGGTTGTTGCTGGTACATTCGATGTGATATTGACGGTTCTTAAAGAGCTTGTTGTTGAGACATCCAAAACATAACTAGGGACTGTAGTGCCAATTCCCACATTAGCACCATCATCATATATGGAGGAGTTGGTGAGGGAGGAGGAGGAAGCCCATCTTGGTACGTAGTTAGTTGTTCCTGTCCCTGATATGCCAATGGTCCCTATATCCACCCAGTCAACTCCAGTAGTTGTTTTGGAAAGTATTTGTCCGTCATTACCTGCCTGGTTATTTACATCATACAAAAGACCAGTCAGCCTCATGTTTCCTTGAATATCTAGCTTTTGTGTTGGAGCCATGGTTGTCCCCAATCCAATATTTCCACTTCTGACATCCAATGATCCTAATGGGGTAGTAGTCCCAATTCCTACATTGCCTGCAAAATAGTTACTTGCGCTACTGGTGTTTGCATAAAAATCAAATGTACTTCCGGCCGCGTAGACACCTATTCCGCTGTCACTGGATCCGGAAACTCCTGTGCCACTGCCTGTACCTGCCCCTGACACCCCTATGGTGGGGCCTTCACCCAATACACCTGTGCCATTGCCGCCGTAACTGGAAAATCCATATATTCCTGTAGATCCACCCGTATTTGATACATATAAACCATAGAGCGTATTATTGCTTTGAAGTATTTCTACCTTAGCATTACTACTGGCGGTAACTCCTATTCCCACAGTTCCCTCAACAATCAGGCCATTAGTGGGGGCTGCTGCATCTGAATAACTTTGGGATCCTATTGCAGCTGCTCCCAAAACACCAAGCTTGGTTGAAGCATTTACCGAAGTGGTTCCGATTCCAACCCTGTTTGCAGAAGTTACAAGTCTAACAATGTCTCCATCATCATGCCATCCGCTTGCATCTGAAACGCCCGATATTGCGGTGTCTAGCTGTTTGATCGCGGATTGGACTGTGGGGCTACCCGAAACGTAATCCATGTCATCATCAAAAAGTCCAATAAGGGAAGCCCCCGAGCTGGAGGATCCATTATCGGAAAGTCCAATTATTCCAATATGGTAATCTGCCCCTGAAGCTATGGTGGTATCTCCTTCGGAATCAACAGAGAACACAGTAGCCTCAGTGGTTCCCACCCCAATCTTAAGAAGGGCGACGTCAGAGGAAATGTCGTTGCCAAAGTATCCATGGATCAAAGCGCCTGTCGTAGTTTGAGCATTTGTGATATATAAAGTATCATCCGATTGAGCAGAGGAAGTGATGTTAACCGACCCCGTCCCGTTAGGGGAGATATTTATGTCCCCGTTAGAAGCTGCAGCTGTTTGTAGGGTTATGGTTTGGCCTTCAATGGCAAAGTTTCCGGCTACTGATTTTAAGGTTGGCCCAACCTCACCTAAAACAACTTGGCCGTTTTTATCCATGACGACAATACTAGATTTAGTAGCTGAAACAGTAGCTGTAACCGGGAAGCCCTGAACTGTGTCGGCGTTAAGGGCATAGGCGACTGTCGCGATTTGTACCCTGGGGTCCATGGTTTCTGTTTCGGTAGTCATCTGTAGCCATACCCCCGCATTTTCTGAGAAAACATCTGCTCCTATGGCTGTAGCTGAGGGACAGGAAAAATCTTCACCAGTGGTTGTTCCCAATAAAACATTAAATATTCCATCCTGGTCAGGAACAACTTCGCAGTCACTGGAATCCCAAAGAAGGTGTGTAGGGCCAGTTTCAGTCTCATCATCATACAGTTCAAACTTGATAGTTGAACTGTCAGTAACTGGCGTATTGTATTGATTGGTAAGTCTTCCTTGGAAGCTCAGGTATCTATTAGGAGTAACTGGTGTTTCAGGGTAGGCAAGCTGAACTTTAGCCTTAGAGAAGAATTGCTGATAAATTCCAAATCCCAGGGAGGCTGCAAAGACAACAAGGATAGCAAAATGGAAGTAACGGGTAATTGCTAGGGAATGATATGCTTGATACCATTTTGGTCGGGTGTAAAAGAGCTTGTAAACTACTTTCTGAAGCTGAGGTTTTTCCGCAAATCTTGCGATAATTCGATCCTGAATAGTCTTGTATGAAGGCTCGATACCGAAGACTCTGCGCTCAAGTTTCTTGGTAGTCAGCTCATCTAAGGATCGGGATAAGGGTTTTAGATAGGCGGTATCTTTGAGAAAGCCGTCGATAGGATTAACTTCTATAATTTGTTTCTCCTTAGCCCAGTTAAAGAATTTTTTGAGAGAAGAAGTTTTTCTGTCTGTCGTAGCCTGGGGAGCATCGGAAAATTCCAAGACTAGATATCTTTTTATATCTTTTGATGTAATGTCCTTCATGCCTTTTTTGCCTAGATTTTTAGTCCATCTGGTAAATTGATTTATATCCGCAGTGTAATTTTTGATGGTTACTGGAGAGATCTTTTCTGTGGCTAAATGAGCTTCAAATTCTTTGGCAGATTTTTCGACAGGAAAAGCCAGTGGGGTAGAGGTGATATTTTCAATCCCAGAAGCAAAATCAAAACCCAAGAGATCTTCTTCAAGAAAAAACTTGCTTAAAGTTCTTAAAGTGGAAAGCCTGCGATTGATAGTTTTTGCTGGAACACTTGCCTTTACTAAATAATCCTTGTATTCACTTGCGGTAGCCTTGGTAATGAAAGGGAGAGCTTCCTGAAGGTCTTCACACGAAGAGCCAATGGAATTGATTTTATTAATTATCCAAGAAGAAAAATAGCTCAGGTCTGATCTGTAATTCTTCAAAGTTAAGGCTGACACATTACGGGATATGAGGTATTGCAGAAATTTATTTGTGATTAAGTTATTCATGATTCTTCAGCGTTAATTTGAATGTTGTGGCTAGATTATACGGATTATACTGCTATTACTATTATTAAGATGATATGTAAGACCTGTCAAGGGGTATTTGAGGCTAATAATCCCAGTAATACGGACAGAGTTTTCACACTATCATATAACATAATTACCGCACCTATTTAACACAACTTAACTATATCAATGGGTATATAACTAAGCCCCGATAGTTATTCCGTTCGGTAAATAGAAAATGTCTGCATAAATAGTTTTCTGATATTTATAGGGTATGCGGTGAATTTGCGGTATACAACATACATGAAGTGGAGTGCTAAAAACTCCTGATGGAAGCTGTCTGTACCTGTTTATTTGTATAATGAAGCTAGGGCGGTATTATACTAGCAGTTGTCTATTTTGTTTGCCAGGAAAAAAACAGATCTTTTTTGTCCGAAAGATTGAGATAAATATTTTTTATAAGCTTGAAGTTTTTAATGCGGTCCAAAATACCAATTGTCAGCGGTAAAAATATTAGTAAGATGATTATATGCTACCCAATAACCAAGAAACAGTAATAGATTATGCTAATAGGAATGGAGAAGAAGGTCAAGAGCCTCGTTCAAGGAATAAACATGGAGCGATTATTGCAGGTTTAATTGTCGTTCTAATTATTCTCCTGGGTCTTTTTGTTAGCGTTTATCTCGCTAGGCAACAGGTAAGTTTTAAGAGTAAAGCCTCTGGAGCAATTGACAGTGGGGAAGTCTCCATTGCTAACTCCTATATCTTTGCCTCTCCCTTAAGGGCTAAAGCCGGGAATGATGAAAAGATAAGGGTCACAGTGTTTGTGTTGGATTCTAGAGGTCTTGGTGTCTTTGGCAAGGGGGTTGAACTGACAGACGTGGGTGGACTAACAATTACTCCCGTTCAGATAACTACTGACGATCTAGGTAAAACGATATACGATGTCTCCAGTGGCCGTGCAGGTACATATTCATTAGGAGCTGAGGTTGAGGGGAAAACTCTTTCGCAGAAGGTGCAGGTAACCTTTGAATAGTCGGTACTCGAGCTTGGGGTAAGTTGGTCTTGACATTGTGTGCATAGAGTATATTCTGAGTATATATGAATACAGCAGTAATTAATATTAAAACAGATCCTAAACTTAAGGCCGAAGCGCAGAAGACAGCCTCAGAATTGGGTTTTAGTTTGAGTGCCCTGATCAATGGATATCTAAACCAGCTGACTAAAACCAAAGCTGTACACTTCAGTCTCTATGACGAGGAGCCTAGCGAATATATGATTCAGGCTCTTAGGGAGTCCGAAGAAGAAAGAAGGGGAGGTAAATATAAGTCTTTTGATTCTATCGATAAGGCTCTTGGCTTTATTGACAGCATTATTAATGAATGAGTATAAAAAGGATTGGATATTCCAAAAGGTTTATCAAAGACCTCAAAAAATCTCCGGTTGAAGTGAGGTTGTCCTTTAGAAAAAGGCTGGAGTTATTTCTGGTCGATAAATATAATCCTGTGCTTAACAACCACCAATTAACGGGTAAGTATGTTGGCTATCGGAGTATAAATATCACTGGGGATTGGCGGGCAATATATAGGGAGTTCCAAGAGGGAACTGTGGTTTTTTTTGATACTCTCGGCACTTACAGCAAATTATATAAATAGATTCTTCAGTCTATTTTTTGTGGTTTCGGATTTTCCCTTTTGTTTTCTTTTTCCTCAGATAGCGTAGCAGGAGAATAACGATTAGTACTTGAATGAGTATGACAATATATATCCAATATGGTCTTAATAGTCTAAGTAAATAGAGTAGGAAGGTAATGAGGCTTGAATAGGACGAAAGGATATTGAAGGTTAGGGTGTTGCTCTTAGCTGATGAGGCGCCAAGGACCTTGCTTGCTGTAAATATTCTCCATGTATTTGGGGAGTCGTTGGGAAGATTAAATTCAAAGTTTCCCTGGTCGTTTGAGGTTATCCGATATGTTGGGACATAGTAGGCTAAGGCTTCTTTGATGATAGTGAAAACATCCTGGGGAGTGGTTGCTCTGGCGAGATAGACTTCAACTTCCGAATTGGGCGTGGTTTTTCCTGATGCCTGAAGTTGTTCGTTCTTATTAACACTGCCTTTACTAACCGAGAGGGTTGGTGGAAGGATTATTGGTCCGATACGACGAGAGTCGGAGGATAGAGGAAGAGGAGCAATACATACTGGATATGTTTGGCGAAAAGCGTCATCAACTGCATGCAGGCAAAGCTCAGGGTACCAATTACCTACAAGGTGGGAAAGAATAGTGGGGAAAGTTAGTCTTCTAAACTCGAAATACCCAGAGGCATCCGAAAGAGATCTTTCTGAGACGCCTATTCCTGTAAGATTAACTTTTGAAAGCGAAGGAGCGTAACCATAAATGATGAATTTACCTTCCTCAGCTTCGGGTGAGGGGAAAGGATATGGAGTTTCCGCTTCAGCAGTGGTCGTTGGGGAGGGAGAGGGTGTAGGGGTAATGGCCGAACAATCACAATCGGTTTCAGTGATGCAGTTTGGATTACGGCAGTAGCCATTGAAACAATGGAAACTACCTCCACAATCTGCATCGTTCCAACAATAAGCGCAGCAGTTTTTAGGTGTTGCTGTTGGTCCTGGGGTGCCAGTTGCTGTTGCTGCAGGAGTAGGCGTTAAATATCCTCCGATAGTGGCATCAAGGTCTACTTCGACTTCTTCACCTAATACATTGGCGTACTTACCTAACAAAAGCCTCTTAAAATCGATTTGGAAAGACCAGGCGGTGGCAATAACGACTACTACCAAAGAAGTAATAACCACCACTGTTTTTTTACTACTCATACCTAAGTACCATTATATGGATAACTGACAAAAAGAATAAATGGCCAATAAGAAGAGGCTAAACTATTTTTTGGGTGAGGAGATACTATCTTGGTATTTTTTCTTCAAATCTTCAATTTCAGTTAGCTCTTCTTTTAAGTTCTCCTCAAGTTTCTGTTGATTTTTCTTGAGTTTCTTCCAGATAAGTTTGCCGAAGAGAATAATGATGATGACGGTAAGAATTACGATGATGGCAATTCTGACTGGGAAGGCCCACAAGTATCTGGTTTGTGAGAGGACTTTATTGGATTCACCATAGACAGCGGTGATAGTTAAGGCATAGCGCCCGACCATTAATTTATTACCTAGGGAGAGTTCATACTTCCTGGCAGCATCAGGGAAGATGTTTACCTCACTGAAGACCTGAGTATCAACCACTTTCCCGAACCAATTTTGAAGGGTAATTTGTCCCCGGGGAGTGATGTGATAATCTCCACGATTAAGGATCTCTGTTTCTGTAATTACCGGTCCCGATTCTACAAAACTTTTGGCGGTGAAGGATTTAATCAGGGCCAGCTCTTGTATGTCTCCATTAACTCTAAGGTAGAGAAGTCCGGCAATTCTTGAGGTTACTCCCATGGTCCCTTCTTTGACAAAACCTGTTTGGTTGGGAAGTGAACCTGTGGGTTCAAAATAGATGGCTACATAGCGCCCTCCGGGCCTAGCATCCTTGGGAGCAGTAATGGAAAAGGGAATCTTTAAAGTGTCTGATGCCGGAATAGTGGCTTTCTCATATGGTAGTCTGACCCAAGAGGCAGCTGCAAAACGGCTTGAAAGGGCCTCAGAGTCAAGAAGGTTGGGTTTGCCTTCATCGTTATCAACAATAAAGTCTAAAGCTTTAATATTCCCCACTACTGGGACAGTAGCCTGATTAAGAAAATTGATCGCCAAGTTCACTTTCCCTCCTGGATCAATGTTGGCATATTGTCTGGCAGGGGAGACAGTCAGGAATTGTCCTTCTTGGGCGTGAACACTGGGAACAGAGGAGTAGAGGGAAAGAGAAACAACTAGACCCAATACCATAACTACCAGTACTTTTAAGAATTGTGTTTGTTTGTTTTGGGCAGTATTCATAATCAGAAGGTTGGAGTAGCTACGTACTTAACTTTATTATAGTAATATCCTGCGGGTTGGGTACCATCAACTGAGAGTCTCCAACAAAGGAAGATATCACTCATCGAAACCGGATCAGATCCAGAATAGACCGTCTGCGGAATTTCGGTTGACTCCATATCCGCCGCTGATCTGGCACAGAAGGTGGGCGAACCATCACAGTCATCAGACTGGGTATCATAGAGAACATCAAATGTAGGAGAACCCGTTTGCGGTCCATCATCAGCTGAGAAACAAAGACCATTATTAGAAGCCGTGTCGCAGTCGTCAGAAGTATCGTAGTTTAGAGTGCTATCGCCAGGGTTATCGGGAATACAGTTGGTGGTTGTGGGATCGGTTGGGTCTCCAGTGCAGGTTACTCCATCCTTGCCCATCTGGTCGTTTTGTTGGATGGTTACCACATAACCTCCTGCAGCATTGGTAGAGATATACATATACTGGGCAGCATTTTTGAAAGTGTCAGCCGCAGAGAATGAGCCAAAAGGAACAGAGTAGGCATAGGTGGCAACATCTAGAGAGGCTTGTCCGCAAACTGTTGAAGGAGTAGAGAAGCATGAAGTTTCCTGGGTAGATAGATCAGTCTTGACCCCACAAACTCTAAAAGTTAAGGTCTCGTCAACCGTCGCCGAGACCAAAACCGCCTCAACCGGGGCAACCATGGTGTCTGATTCGTCAATTGTAGTATCGGTGTTGTCGCGGGATTTGACATTAATAGTATAAGAATCAGCCATTCCCTGGGTTCTGGTGGTGTTAATAGGTGCAGGGTTAACTAAAAAGTGAGTGGCGTCAGAGTCTCCAATGGTTATGGCCAAAACGGCAGTGGCTGCACAGGTTGCACCGCTTCGATCAAAGCGGATAGTGAGATCACTAGCAGAAGAGATTACAGCCGCACTCCAGTTGCCGTCAACGCATGTTCCACCTGAGGTCTTGGCGATAGAGACATCTGCAGCTACCAGTCCTCCTGTATCAAAACCACTGGCAGCGGTAGTTGAGGCATAATCAGGGAAAGCGTCAGTTACCGTGCCGCTATTGGCGGTAGGGATGGTTATTAAAAGATCTCCACCATCAGGAATCGTATTTTCCAAAGTAACTGCAACAGTTAGTTTCCCTGATTGGCTAGCAATAACATAATCGGCTGCGTTAAGGGCAGTTCCTAGGGGGGCGTCAATCACGAACTGGTCCCCACCCACACCTTCAGTGGAAACTACGGTGTAATATTTGTCATCACGACATCCGGAGAGGGAGGAGGGAGCAAAACAAACTTGATCGTTAGGGAAAAGATGGTTGACATTATTATCAGGGTTTCCGGAGGTGTCGATAACGATGTTCGAAGATCCAAGTGATCCAGAGGAGGCCCCGGCAACATACGAGAACCTAGAATTAAGGAGAGTGGCTGAGGTGCTAGTAAAGCTTGACCCAGCCTTTGTCTTTTTTGGAAAAAGGGACCCAGAAAGAAGAAGACCAACAGAAATAAGCACGCCAAGAACTATTATTAGAAAGAGCCTAAGCCTACTTTTTGTGCGTAGTCTGGACATAAAAACAAGATCCTATATAAGAATACTACCACTAATAATGATATAGCAAATTCTAGCGGTCAAGAGGTAGTTTGGCTCTAATTTTGTGTCGAAATTCCAGGAATATTCCTATCAACAAAAGAATGACTCCCAGACCAAAAATAACATATACTGGGATAGCAAAAGCGGTGACTTCACTTTCGAAAGTTTTATCAAGTCCTGCAATTTTATACTTTAGGGTAGCTTTATATGGACCTAGTAATAAACCCTTTGGAAGACCACAAGGAACGATTTTTTCATCCTCAATACAATTTATTTGTCTCACGGATTTGGCAATGACATTCAGGGGGGCTAGGGTTAAAGTTCTTTTACCAAACCAGGAAGTGATGGTAATTTCTCCTTCGGGCTTAAAGAAGCATCCACCTGTGTTAGCAATCCTCACGGTATAGGGAAGGGGGGAGAAAGAATCAATTAATTTCGGAGTGGAAAATTCTTCGATCTTGGATTGTAAGTCCACCATTCCTTCTTTGGAGACAGTCAGGAGAATATTGGAGCCAATTTTAACCTGGGAGATTGATCCCTGGCCCACTCCGAGTGACTCTCCCGGCTCTGTTTGAAAAATTAACGTAAAGTAATAATCTCCCTCAATAGCATCCTCAGGAACGTTAATAGCTAGTTTTATGTCCTGAGAAGCATTTGGAGCTAGAGAAAACTTTCCTCCTAGGGAAACCTTAGGGCTTTGGACTTTAAACCAAAAACGGGTGTTGTAGGGGTCATATTTTTCCAAGTCTTCCCCTAAGATCACATTACCAAACTCATCAAAGGCTCCAAAGGGGACAACGTTAAGTAAGACGACTGTCTCGTTGTTACCATTAGTTAAAGTGTACGTCTGGGTGACATTCTTTCCCGGTTTAACTACCGCCTCAAGAATAGGGGGAGTGAGGGATAAAGATACACTTTGGGCAGAAACGGGAGTAGGTAAAAAGATATAACACAGAAACACCACTGATATGGTTTTTAATATTAGGATAGTTTTTATATTATTCATTAGAAAGCAGGTATGGCAATAAAGGTGACATAATTTCGATAACTTCCGGCAGCTTGGGTAGCACCTATATTGGCCTTAAAAGTAATTGTTGCTTCTGACTCCCAAGGCCAGTCATTGTTAGGGTAGTCCCAGGTGACCTCGGTTTTGGACATGATTGTTCCGGGGGATTCCGGGATGGAGTTATCAGCAAACTGGCGGTATTTTCCTCCAGAAAAATCACTAGGAATGTCATCACCAGTCATATTGAAGCCGAAGCCATAGGTTGTGGCTAGGGTCCAAGGTTGGGCTGCGGATTCACTACACGGACCTGAGTCGCAGAGAGTGTCAATAATTGTCTCCGTTCCATTCCAGGTGCGCATTGGTCCATCCTCTAGAGCCTGAACTGAGTATCCTCCTGCTCCTCCGGCCTTAACTGTTAAAGTAGTTGTTCTTGTTTGAGTCGCATCGTCGACCTTAAGAGTGCCGAAATCAATCGAGATGTTTGAAATCTCGAAGGAGAAGGGAATAATCGTATGGATGTATTGAAAACCGGATCTAACCCTGTATGTTGTTGAAGAAAGAAGCCCAGGTGCGGTTTGTCCAATGGTGGTATTTACTTTATAAGTGCTCGAGGAGGGAATTCCCGCTCCGCTGTTAAAGTTGGGAAACTGTATCTGGTAATTTTCAGATTCTACTTTAGATTGGGCCTTCACTTGGGAGACAAAGGCTAGGGTAAGAAAAAGGACTGCTGCCAGGCCTATTTGGATTTTTACTCTCATTTGCATATCGCGTAGTCTATTTTTGAACCTTCTTTTCCATTTCTTCAGCACTTTTAAGGAGGTTTTTAAGCTGGTTGGAAATTTCCATAAATTTCTGTTTGGCATTGGGGGAAACAGAGTAGTCCTGAGAAACTGCCTCCAGGTTTTCCCAGATTTTTGCTAGATTTTCCTTAAGTTCTTGGGACGTCCAGTTTTTAACTTCTGTCTCTTGACTAATAATCTCCTTAGTCAGGAGGCTTTCCTCTTTTTTGAGATACTCAATTTTTGCTTCATCTTGATGTGCTTTTTTATATTGTGATCCAAAGATTAAAGCCAGAGGAGTAATGACGAAGAGAGAAGACAACTGCAAAAGTTCGTTGGCCAAATTGGCTGAGGGGTTGACCAGGAATAATAGTGAGAAAGTAGTTGCAAGAGCCAGAGAGGCGGAAGGCTCACCTAGAGTGGCTACCCCAAAAAGGAGAAAATACAAAAGAAAAAATACGGGTGAGCCAAATCCTCCGGTGGAAAAGATAAGTAGGGAAATAATAAGAGTAACAACGGTAAACTCGGCTACTAATTTAACCCTTTTGATTACAGGGATCTTTTTGGCGAGAAAGGGGACAAGCGAGAAAACGATGATTCCCAAAGCAATGAGCTGAAGAGAGTAAAGAGACAGAGTTTTACTCTTTGCCCAAAAAAAACCTAAGCCTAGAGCAGCAACAAGAACAAGGTTTTGAGAGATAACTGATAGGGCAGACATATCTCAACCATTATAGAGTGAAGGATAATCATTTATCAATTTGAAAGAAGTAAATAGTTATTTTGCCAATAAACATTTGGTGTTAAACTAGCTAAGTTATGGGAAAGCTAAATTTTCGTGAGATTGAATCCAAGTGGCAGGAGATTTGGTCAAAAGAGGGAATCTACTCTCCCGACATCAAAGGTGCCAAAAACCCCTTTTATAACCTTTGGATGTACCCTTACCCTTCAGCTGAGGGCCTGCATGCAGGACACGCCTTTTCTTCAACCGGAAGTGATATCTATGGCAGGTATCAAAGAATGAACGGCAAAGACGTCTTTCAACCCATTGGGTATGACTCCTTCGGCATCCACTCAGAAAACTTTGCCTTAAAAATCGGGGAACACCCCTCCAAGATGCTCAAAAGGACTACTAAACATTACGAAGACCAGCTAAAAAAACTTGGTCATGGATATGATTGGACAAAAACAGTGACCGTGTCTGAAGAGAATTATTATAGATGGACACAGTGGTTGTTTGTCCAGCTTTTTAAGAGTGGTCTGGCTTACCAGAAAGAAGCGGAGGTTAATTTTTGTCCCTCCTGTAAAACGGTAGTGGCCGATGAGCAGGTGATAGATGGTAAGTGTGAGCGTTGCCAGAGCGAGACCGAAAAAAGGAACCTCAAGCAATGGTTTTTTAGAATTACTGATTATGCCGATAGACTTCTTGCGGGACACCAAAAGATTGACTGGAGCGAAAGGGTAGTTACTGCCCAGAAAAACTGGATAGGGAAAAGCGAAGGGGCAGAAATACGATTTCCCCTAAAGGGTTTAGATAGCCCTATTAAAGTTTTTACCACACGTCCCGATACTCTTTTTGGAGCTTCCTTCCTGGTTGTTTCCCCTGAGTATGCCGACAAATATTTAATGAGGGCTCTTTCTGAAGACAAGAAAGAGGTCGTCAAAGAATATATCAAAGACCACATTAACTTATCAAAGGATATCGAACAGTCGACTGAAAAGACGGGAGTGGATAGTGGTCTAAAAGCCGTTAACCCCGCAACCGGTGAGGAAATTGCCGTCTGGGTAGCCGATTATGTTTTAGCGGGTTATGGTTCAGGAGCAATTATGGCAGTTCCTGCTCATGACGAACGGGATTGGGAATTTGCCAAGAAATTCGGTCTTCCTATTGTTGAAGTTATTTCCGGGGGAGAGGTTAGTAAAGGAGCCTATACGGGAGAGGGAAAGATTGTTAACTCCGGTGAGTGGAACGGTAAAGTCTATCCACAAGATTATGGTGCGATACTTTCTGATATAGAAAAAAAGGAATGGGGAAAGAAGGAAACCAATTACCACTTGCGCGATTGGCTTATCTCTCGTCAAAGGTATTGGGGGCCACCCATTCCCTTAGTCTACTGTGAGAAATGTGCCAAAGAAGGAAAAGGGTACTTAATGGAGAATAAAGATCTATTGCATAAGGATCATGAAGATTGGCAAGCGGCTGGTTGGTGGCCGATAGAGGAGAAGGACCTTCCCGTTGTTTTACCTGAACTGTCTGATTGGAAGCCGGAAGGGACAGGAAAGGGCCCGTTGGCAGGACACCCCGAGTTTTATCAAACCGAATGTCCTCATTGTGGTTCTGACGCAGTTCGCGAAACTGATGTTTCCGATACCTTTCTAGACAGTAGTTGGTACTTTTTACGATATCCTTCAGTGGGTGATACCAAGGAGGCTTTTGATCCCGAGATAACTAAGAAATGGCTTCCAATTGACCTTTATTTTGGGGGAGCTGAGCATGCAGTTCTACACCTTATGTATTGCAGGTTTGTAACGATGGTCTTGTTTGATCTCAAATATCTTGATTTTGATGAACCTGCTCCAAAGTTTTTTGCCCACGGGTTGATGATTAAGGGTGGAGCCAAGATGAGTAAGTCCAGAGGGAACGTGGTCAATCCTGATGAGTATGTTGAGAAATTTGGCGCAGACACACTAAGACTTTATTTGAGCTTTATGGGCCCAATGGATGGTTCTCCTGACTTTAGGGATGAGGGAATAGAAGGTATGGGAAGGTTTGTGGGCAGAGTTTGGAGATTGTGTACTGAAAGTAAGCTCGATGGTACTCCCCAGGATGTTCTTCGAAACCAGACTGTTAAAAAAGTTACTGAAGATATTGAAACTTTTAAGTACAATACCGCTCTTGCCCAGATAATGATCTTCGTTAATAGCCTCAAAGAAGAGGAAGAAAAAAGCGGAGGTGTAGCCAAGGAGGATGTTGGGACCTTGATTAAACTTCTCGCACCCTACGCACCACATTTTACCGAGGAAGTATGGCACGAGGTATTGAGAGAGAAAGACTCGGTTCACATAAGCGCTTGGCCGAAGTGGGACGCCAAAGCCATTGTGGTTGACCAGGTGGAAGTTGTGGTTCAAGTAAACGGTAAGGTGAGGAGCCAAATACTTGTAGCAAGTACCAAGTCTAGATCACAAGAAGAAGTGGAGAAGTTAGCTAGGGAAGACCCTCAAGCTACCAAGTGGCTGACTAATGAACCTAAGAAGGTAATCTTCATCCCTGGGAGGCTTATTAATTTTGTGATTTAATCCTCGACCAGTCCCAACTATTTGCATTGTGTTGATATAATGTGAGATAGTCGAGTAAGCAACTAACCTAATCAGCACTTTGAGAAGGAGGTGTGGTGTGTTAAAGAATCTTTTGATCGTTGTTATAGGTATAATAGTAATAATTGCCCTCAGAATAATGATTGATGTGTTTTTTGAGTGGTTGGGGTCTGCAGGGTTCTGTCCTACCATGATTTTTGTTAGCATCTTTCTTTTCGTGGTGTTGCTTATCATTATACGGGGAAGCGTTGGGGGAGGAAGCGGGTCTAGCTCTGCTGGTGGTTCTTCGTCCGATGGTTATCTCTATTGATAATTTGTATTAACACTTTGGAGCAGATCAGTTGATGGTTATTATCATTATCAAATCTGCTCCATTTTTATGACTAAAAGGGTTGGAAATTGTTAATTGCGGTTGTTAACCATTGAAAACTATTGATGGTTAGTTATATCGTGAGTTATGTCCTCAGAAAATTCTCAGGATGTGTTGGGGGAAAAGCCTAAATTTAGCTTCGAAGAAGTTGTTTTTCGCTTCCGTTATCCTATTCTTTTTGTTCTCATTGGCCTTATTCTTCTAGGAATGGGGGTTTATTGGATTAGAGGTGGATATGGTGGAGGAGAAAGTGTTGAAGTCTTAGAAAGTGCTACAGAGACCCAAGATGATGGAATTACAGTAGAGGCGGCAGGGGCAGTAGAAAAACCAGGAGTATATAAATTACAAAGTGATGATAGGGTAGAGGATTTACTAATTTCTGCTGGTGGAGTTTCGTCAGACGCTGACAGAAATTGGATGGAAAAATATTTGAATCGGGCGGCAAAACTTACTGACGGACAAAAGGTCTATATCCCGAAAGTAGGTGAGCAGTCGCAAGTCCTATCTGCTAACAATAGTGGGGGTGATCAAAGTGTATCATCAAGTATTTCACTTTCGGGGGAGGGCCCCATTAATATCAACACTTCAGACCAAAAAACACTAGAAACTCTCTCGGGAATTGGTCCTGCATACGCCAAAAAGATCATTGAACAAAGACCTTACTCAACTGTTGATGAACTCCTAACAAAAGACATAATTCCTCAAAAAACTTTTGAAAAGATAAAAAATTTAATAACCGTCTATTAATTTGTAAGCATTCTTTTTAGAGAAATTATTACCAACTGCAAAGTGGTGTTTAGACGATAAAATTCAATGAAAAACTCAGTAATTTTTTTGCTGTTTTTGTCACTAGTAGTTCTCCGTTATTTTTCTTCTAGACCTGTTTACAATGTCGGGGACACTTTACGAGTTTCTGGAAAAGTAACTACAGAACCGGCGTCCTATGATTTTTCTCAAAGGGTCTCTCTTTTAGGTCTTTCTTTTTATTTGCCAAATTTTCCGGAAGTAGGGTATGGTGATGTAATTGTTGTTGAAGGAAATGTAGCAAAAGACAAAAGCGGTAAAAGACTGATGCTTGAGAATCCGAAATTAGTAAGTCTAAAGATCAGTGCGGGGAAGTTGGTCTCTTTTCGAAGGAAAGTAATCGCTATTTATCGAAGAAGTCTTCCTGAGCCTCACTCCTCACTGGTTGCAGGTGTAGCCCTAGGCTCAAAATCAAATATTCCTGAAGTTTTTTGGAATAATCTTAAAAAATCAGGTACTGCCCATGTTGTTGTAGCCTCGGGAACAAACGTGACTTTAGTTGCTGGATTTGCTATGGGGATTTTATTGTTGTTTTTTCGTAGAGGAGTAGCAGCTATAGTCTCTATTGGGGTGATATGGTTATATGCTGTAATGGCAGGGTTTGATGCCCCTATCGTTAGGGCTGCAGTTATGGGGAGCCTCCTTTTTATGTCACAAATTTTTGGTCGGGTGGCGACTGGACTAAGGATTTTGGCTATTTCGGCCCTTACGATGCTCGTGGTAAAGCCGGATTGGGTGAGCGACCTTGGATTTTGGATGAGTTTTACAGCAACAGCCTCATTGATGCTTTTCGGAAAGACTTTTGACCGTTTGTTTAAGAAAGTACCTTCCTTTTTAAGAGAAGGGCTATCCACCTCTTTCGCGGCCCAAATTGGTGTGGCTCCGATACTTTATTATGCTTTTGGATATGTTTCGATATGGTCTCCTTTTGTGAATATGTTAGTCTTATGGGTAATCCCTTATATTACTGTAGTTGGTATAGTTGCAGGCCTAGTGGGGGTAGTCTTTGAACCCTTGGGAAAGGCTGCTCTTTATTTAATCTATCCTTTGACGAGTTGGTTTATTTGGATCGTAGGCTTATTTTAATATGAAGTTCTGGAAATATTTTATTTTACTATTAGTTCTGGTCGCCGTTTGTCTGTGGCTTGCGGTCTTGGAGATAGATAACGATCTTCATCTGGTTGCCTGTAATGTGGGGCAAGGAGATGCAACCTTGATAAGGTATAAAAGTACCGAGATACTGGTAGACGGTGGGCCAACAGATGCAGTGATTGATTGTCTATCAAGGCACCTACCTTTTTGGGATAGGGAGATAGAACTAGTTATTTTGACTCATCCGGAGGCAGACCACTTTACGGGGTTAATAGAAGTCTTTAGAAGGTACGAGGTAGACACCTTTTTAAGGAATGAACTCACTCTTAGCAATCAGAACTACCAAGTGCTAGAGAAGGCTGTGGGGGGTACCACTACCAGGGTGATGACACCAACTAATGGCATGGTTATCAGACTTGGTTTGATACATTTGGATATGGTGGTTGATGAAGAATGCCGGCGAGGAAAGAATTTAGATAAGCTAAACATGTTTTCAATTATTACTTTGGTTGGATATGGTGATTTTGAGGCTCTGTTAACAGGAGATTATGAGTTTGAAGGGGGAGAGGGGGTTTTGAAGGATCTTGCTAAAATAATTCCCCGAGATGGACTGGACTATATCAAAATACCTCACCATGGGAGTAAGAATGGATTAACGCGCGCTTTGCTGGAAATAACTAAACCTAAATTGGCAGTTGTCTCGGTTGGGAAGAACCAATGGGGCCATCCGGTACCAGAAATCTTAAAAATGCTCGACGACTTTAAAGCGAAAACTTTGAGGACAGATAAAGAAGGGGATATTGTAATTTCATCCGATGGGGTAAGATCATGGATTAAAAGGTAAGGCCTTGCCCTCCTTTTTGTTTCCTGGTTGGGTTGTTTTTAAGTAGTCCTTTTCAACAGAACAGTAGGGTGCTTCTGTATCCAGAAAATCGCGCATGCTGACAGTGGATATTTTCATTGTGCTGGGAGCTTGAGTTGTGAGATTGGAGTATCTTGGTTCCCTCCAGTCGCCAGAGGTATAAGGGATAGCCTTGGTTCGAGGCTTTGTGTCTGCATTTAAAACGACATCAGGTGACATAACGAAAGAATGGGCAGAAGCCATTTCATTGTTGTTCTCCCATAATGGTTTGTAAAGGGGAGATTTGTGACTATGTTGGGTTTCAAATGGGGGAGAAGTGAGTATATAATTAGTTTAATGGTTAAAGAAGAAATTATTATCGCCTTAAAGCAAATTGTAGGGGAAAAAGATATTCATTTGGAAATTCCCCAAAAAGATGAATTTGGAGATTATTCTACCAATATTGCTATGGTGGCCTTCGAGGGGTCCGGATCTAAGAGTCCACGCGAGTATGCGGAATTAATAGTAACTCAGTTAAAAGCCGAGTTAAAACTCAACGAGATTGTTGAAAAGATTGAGGTTGCAAGTCCCGGATTTATTAATTTCTGGTTGAAGCAGGATGTACTAATTAGTAATTTGATAGAGATTGATAGACAAAAAGAGAATTATGGTAAAAGTAAATTGGGGAATACCAAAATAATTTTCGAATTTGGTCAGCCTAATACTCACAAACTTCCGCACATCGGGCACTTATTTTCCTACGTTTATGGCAACTCCACCTCAAGAATACTCGAGGCAGTGGGTTTTGAGATAAAAAGAGCTAATTACCAGGGCGACATTGGTTTACATGTTGCCAAGTGCCTTTGGGCCTATCAGAAGAAAAATCCAATTGCTCCTGAGAGTTTGGAGGCAAAAGTAAAGCTTCTTCAGGAGTGTTATCAGGAAGGTAGTCAAGCTTATGAGAACGACGAGAAGGCCAAAAGTGAGATTGATACTGTTAATAGAGCTATCTACTCTGAAGATTCGAAAATTTCTCCCCTTTGGCTGGAGACTCGCTCCTGGAGTGTGCGCTACTACAAAGAATTTGAGGCAAGATTGGGTATTGCCTTTGACCGCAGCTATTTTGAGTCAGAGGTGTATAAAGAGGCCTTGGAGATTGTTAAAAAGAACTCACCTGGTGTTTTCCACAAGAGTCAGGGGGCAGTTATTTTTCCAGGAAGCGAGTATGGGTTACACGACAGGGTTTTTGTTAATGGCGCAGGGGATCCGACCTATGAGGCCAAGGATTTGGCTTTAGCGAAGCTCAAAATGAAAGAGTATCCAGCAGATAAATTGATAGTAACTACTGCTAGTGAACAAAATGAATATTTTAAAGTCCTTATCAAGGCTCTAGAAACAATAGACCCTTCTTTTAAAAGTAGGTTTATGCATATTGGTTTCGGAATGGTCGATCTAAAAGAAGGTAAGATGTCCTCGCGAACGGGAGAGTTTATTGGTGCCATTGAGCTGGTGAATATAGTAGTGGGGGAGATAAAAGAGATTTTGAAGACGAGAAAAGATGTTTCGGATGAAGAAAAGGAGAAGATTGCGGAAGTGGTCGGTATTGGGGCGGTCAAGTATTCATTCTTAAAAAATAACCCGCTTCAGAACATGAAGTTTGATATCAAAGAAAGTATTTCAACCGAGGGCAACTCCGGTCCGTACCTCCAATATACCTACGCTAGGTGCCAAAGTGTTCTTGCCAAGGCGGGTAAAAGCAAGACATTTAAGAAAGGGACTAAAAATATGGTAACTGACACAGAAGAACTTACGTTGCTTAGAAGTTTGATATATTTCCCCGAGGTTTTGGAAAAGGCTGCCAGGGATTATACCCCCAATACCATCTGTGAATACTTACATGACTTGGCCCAAAAATATAATGCTTTCTATAACAAAGATAAAATTATTGCATCAGAAAATGAGGAATTTAGACTAGAAATAACTAAGGCTTGTGCCCAGATACTTGCCAACGGCCTTGATCTTCTTGGAATTGGAGCTCCAGAAAAGATGTAGTTTTTTCCAATAAAAAACCACCCCTGGCACTAGGTTTCCCTAATATGGGGGTGGTTGTGTTACTTTTTCCTATTATCTTATTGGAATGTCGTTTGGTGGCGTTTCCTCAGTCTCTTTGGTTACCAGGCTCGACATTTGTGGGGACCGAAGAGTGATACGAGTGGGCACGATGTGTATAGAATAGTTGTCAAGATCTGTAGAGATTGGGTAAACAATTTTACTGATCTGCCGGTTTTCATACGTGCCGCCGTATCCTCCAATTTTGAAATGTTGGACCTTGCCAGCGGTTGGGAAACCGTATTCAAGTAGCCCACTCTCTGTAGTAAATGATTCTCGTATAACACTGGCCACTCTGGAATTAGGGATAGATATGGTTAGGTTTCCAGAAACAACGACTTTCAATTCCTTTTCATCAACCCATTCTATGCGTTTCATCTGGAAATTAAGGTGGAGAATGTACTCTTCACCAAAGAGGCAAAAAACTTGGTCCGGTAGAGTGGTGTCCGCGCCGAGTACTTTGCGAACAATTTTTTCCACTTGGTTTTTTTGACCCTTTTTGATTCCGGAAAAATAGGTGTAGCAGCCTGCCAGCATGGCGATCAGGGGTATAGATGCAATAATTAATGCTAAATTATTTGTCAGCCATAGTTCTATCTCTCCCATTTCTTCCTTCCTTTCACTGTTTTATCCTATTACGGAATTGCTTCCGTTTCTGGTTTCAGGTTTAGTATTCTCCCCAGAGTATATTGTGGTTGGTATAAGGATGATCTTGTAATTGATTTGATGAGTCGGTGTAATGTAAAGGTCCTCCCCGAATGAGTAGTATTGTCCGTTTTCTCTTTTTTCCGCAGAGACATAGAAGGTAAGTTTTGTACCATATATTCCATATCTTCTATAGCGAACAAGGGTGTACCGCCGGTCTGAAATATAACTGCGCAGATCCTGATCCATACCCAACTGTAGTTCACCAGTGACCACGATCTCATATTTTTTGTGATCTATCTTGTAAACTTCTGTCAGGCAAAAGCGTTGCGTGATCTTTTTGCCCTGTATAGGTAACGCCTCCGTTGCTGGTATTCCACTATATCCACCTATGAAGAAGGTTCTAACCATCTCCTTCAACATTATGGTGCGTTGTACCTGTCGTCCGTGACTTTCTCCCGCGATGATGGCGAATATGAAGGCTATGATAATAAGTAAAATGTATAGTTCAGTCATCTTTTTCCTTCCTTCTGTTTTCTATAAGGCGAAATGGTTAAGAGAATTAACGATTCGATTACCAAAAAGGCTAGATAGCCAAAACAAATTGAAGCTATTTTGCCAGGTACACACAAAGTCTGGGGGAGCATCTCGAAAATTCCCATGCAAGCTATCGCAGGGATTGCAAAATATGCTAATCCAAATAACGCCTCTCCAGGTCTAAAAAAAAGCGCTTTTAATGACATTTTCTTCTTTCCTTTCAGTGGGTTTCTAAATCTATTGGGAGTATGTCGAGACTAATGTAAAAAATCCAGGAAAGGACATACCAGATGACTACTACAACAGATAAGTCACCTGGACCTAAGTAAAGAGAGAGACTCTCTTTGCCATAGGGTCCGAAAGCAACAAAAAGCAACATCAAGAGAGCTTTTAAGGCTGTTGCAGCCACTTCTCTTTCCTTTCTATAAATAGGTTAAAGTAATTTATTAAAGAACAGTTGAATTATAGGTTAGGGAGGTGGGAGAATCAAGTTTTTACTTAAAGAAGGGAAATGACGGCCGCAATTGCTGACACGGTCATGACTAGAGTGGTCAGCCATCCGACGGTGGTTATTAGTGGGTGGTTTTTGTACTTGCCCATGATTTTAGAGCTAGAGGTTAAAAGAATAATTAGAGCTAAAATAATAGGTGCAATTAAGCCGTTAGCAAAGGCAGAGTAGATGAGGAGCTTGATGGCGTCGAAGTTAAAAAGGTTAATCGTAAAACCTAAGGCAACGGAGATAATCATTACTCCGTAAAAAGCATAGGCCCCTTTTAGTTTTCTATCCAGTCCGTAAGGCACTCCCAAGGTTTCTGAAAGACAATAGGCGGCTGATCCTGCGAGAACAGGGATAGCCAAGAGTCCGGTTCCCACAATTCCCACGGTGAAAAGGAGGGAGGCATACTGTCCGGCCAGGGGACGAAGGGCTAGGGCTGCATCCTCGGCTGTAGCAATATTAGTAATCCCATTTTTCCAGAGGGTTCCTGCACAGGTTAGGATAATAAAGAAAGCTACCAGTTGGCAGAAAAACATACCTGAAACAACATCAACCCTCATCCTTTTGATTTCTTTAGGGCTAACATCTGTTGTTCTAAGCTTAATTGATGTTTTGCCCACGGCGACTTCCTCTTCTACTTCCTGGGATGTTTGCCAGAAAAAGAGGTATGGGGTGATACTCGTTCCTAGAAAGGCGCAAATGAGAATGAGGCTCTCTTTGGAGAAATCAATGTGGGGGATGAAGGTATTTATGAGAATGGTTTTTATATCTCCACCAATGATGAAGCCAGTGACGACATAGGTAATAATGATCAAGCTTAACCATTTAAGAATCCTTGCATATTTCTTATATGACATGAAGATGGGTAGCCCCAGGCTGACTAGGGTAAAGATAACTAGAAGCAAGTAAAAATTAGCCTGAGGAAGAATGAGCTGGGTGGACTTGGCCATGGCTCCAAGATCCGCACCAAGGTTAAAAGTATTGGCTCCGAAAAGGAGAAGTGAAGCAACGAGGATTACCCATTTGGGGAAGTGGTGTTTAATATTCGCGGCCAGGCCTCGCCCAGTAACAATACCGATTCTGGCACACATTTCCTGAATAACAGACATTAAAGGAAAAGTGAAGGCAGATAACCACAAATAAGCAAAGCCAAATTTTGAACCTACCTGTGAATACGTACCAATACCGGAAGGGTCATCATCTACTGCGCCGGTAATAAGACCTGGCCCCAGCGTGTTCCAATAGTTTTTTGCTTCTTTGACTGGTTTTTGCTTACCGATTTCCTTTTCGATTATTTGTGTCTCTTCGATGGTCGACTCAAGAGTTCTGGCTGGGGTTTCAAAGATATTCTTGATGATTTTGGTGTCAATATTCATTTATTCAATTTTAGATTAAATGGGTTTAAATAAACAATAACCAATGGTTTTACTTGACAAAAAAAGCGGCAGAAAATACTTTTTAAAGCTCTGCCGCTAGGAGAAAGAGGTTTTTAGATTTTTGTGTTGCCGTTTATTGTTTTTATTCTTCCTCCTTATTCCTTCTTCCTTGATTCGAGTTTCTTTTTGAACACAGAAAGACAGATCATACTGCAGACATATAAAATTATGAATACAGCTATACCTGGTGCAAGTTGAAGTTTTCTATCCGCAAGCCAATAGATTGCATTTATTAGAGATACTGATATAAGAAAACAGGATGCGGTCTCGAACTTGTCCAGGGGGGTTAGTCTGGAAGATGTAAATTTTTTTATTCGAGCACGAAAATTCTCCATCACAACCTCCTAAAATTAAAAACTGTTGAATCCAAAACCTCCTTAGAACCTTAAGTTAAGGTACTTAGGCGTAGTATACCACACGGAATAATCTCCTCTAGATATTAGGGTTTTAAATTTGTAGAATACCTTGAACATGGAATGTAAACTCTTCACACTTGCTAACAAGCTTCGCGTTTTGGTTGTTCCCATGCCCGCCAATGAATCCGCCACAGTAACTGTTTGGGTCAGAACGGGATCTAGATTTGAAGACAAAAAAACAAACGGTTTGAGCCATTTTATGGAACACATGGCTTTTAAGGGAAGTCCCAAGTATCCGACAACCAAAGATGTTGCTGGAGCGATTGATGCCATTGGGGGAGTCTTTAATGCCGGGACTTCCAAAGAGTGGACTAACTTCTATGTTAAGGCAAGAGTGGGAGTTATCGAAACCGCTTTTGATGTCCTTTCAGACATGATCATTAGACCCCTTCTTAAAGAGGAAGAGATAGAAAGAGAGAAGGGAGTTATTGTCCAGGAGATCCATCTTTATAAAGATAATCCCACCATGAGGATTAGCGATATTTTTGAGAATGTCATCTTCAAGGGGTCAAGCCTTTCCTGGAATATTGCAGGTTCAACAGATACGGTCAAAGGCATAAAGAGGAGAGATTTTGTCTCCTATAGGGCCAAACACTATTTTTCAGAGAATATGATGGTGGTGGTTGCTGGTGGGGTAACGGCCGATAAAGTACGGATCCTGGCCCGGAAGCACTTTTCAGATATCAAGCCAAAGGGAGTAAGAAGTAAAAAGCCGAAGGATATAATTAAACAAACCAAACCTCGGGTTCTATTGGAATCTAAAAAGACTGACCAGACGCATTTTATTCTGGGTTTTAGAACCAGTTCTTTAGAAGATGAGGGCCGTTACGCCCAAGCTCTGTTGGCAGCCATCTTGGGTGGGGGAATGAGTAGTCGATTAATTATCGAGATACGTGAGCGTCGTGGTCTTGCCTATGCAGTCCAAACTGCCTTAGAGCAGGTCATGGATAATGGTTATATTGGAACTTATGTGGGGGTAAGAACGGAAAAGATTAATGAAGCCATTGAGGTCATGCTTACCCAGATGTATGGAATAGCTACTCGCAAGTTGCCCATCTCTAAAGAGGAACTCAACAAAGCCAAAGAATATATCAAGGGTCATATTGCCCTTTCTTTGGAGGACTCAACCGCAGTCAATGAATTCTTTGCTCTTAAGGAGTTACTTCTTAATAAGACTCAAACTCCCGAAGAGGTTTACAAGAAAATTGATGCTGTAAAAGTTGAGGAAATATACCAGGTAGCCAAAAAGTACTTTAAGCCGGAAAGATTGAACCTGGCAGTGGTTGGGCCCTTTAAGGATGCAGCCAAGTTTGAGAAATTATTGTCTTTCAAAAGAGAATAACTTAGGTATATTTATTAGTAATATGGAACAAACAGTTGTACTTGTTAAACCGGATGCTCTTCAAAGAGGTCTAACGGGGGAAATTATCCAAAGATTCGATCGAAAGGGCTTGAAATTGGTAGGCATTAAGATGCTCATCATGACTGATTCTATTTTGGACGAGTGGTATGCACATCACAAAGACAAATCTTTCTTCCCTAAGCTTAAGGATTTTATGGAATGGACTCCCATTGTAGCTATGGTATGGGAAGGACTGGACGCTATTCCTACAGTTAGAAAAATCGTTGGAATTACCAAGGGGAGAGAAGCAGAAGCCGGTTCAATAAGGGGGGATTATGGAATGAGTGGATCTCAGAATCTTATTCACGCATCAGATTCCCCCGATGCTGCTAAAAAGGAAAGAAAACTGATCTTTAAGGATTCAGAAATCTTTAAGTATCAGAGCGCTTCAGAATGTCTGATCTATACTAAAGAAGAGAGAGAAGGGAAGTAGACTATTTGTTAGCCGATGGTGAATTTTCCTCGTCTCCGAAAATGAATTCTTCAACCCTTTCAGTTCCAGCTGCTTTTGGAGGTGCCTGCTTTTCGGGTTGGGTTTTTCTTTCTCCCTTTACGAAGGTGGGTCCGCTTTGTAGTATTTCTACCTCTGATTTGGATGGCATAGGCACAATTATATCATGACGGTAAAGAGGTGAAAAGATATATAATAGCTATATCGGGGTGTAGTGAATCGGTATCACGCTACGTTCGGGACGTAGAAACACTGGGTTCAATTCCCAGCACCCCGACCTGACATGTTTGGAAAACTATATATTGTAGCTACACCCATAGGAAATCTGGAGGATATGACTCTTAGAGCTCTTCGTGTCCTTAAAGAGGTAGACCTTATTTTGGCTGAAGATACGAGAGTAACTGGTAAATTATTGAGCCATTACGAAATAGATAGACCTATTTTGACCTACCAACAGCATACTTCAGATGCTAAAAAGGCCGAGATTTTGGGAAACTTGTTAACGGGTAATAATATTGCTCTAGTTACAGATGCAGGCACACCGGGGATATCTGACCCTGGAAATGAACTGATAGATTTTATATTACAAAGAGAAGCTTTGATACAGATAATACCTATTCCTGGACCATCTGCCATAACTTCCGCCCTTTCTGTTTCCGGTTTTCGAAGTGACAAGTTTTTATTTCTTGGTTTTATGCCAAAAAAAGGGAAAACCAAGCTCTTTCAATGGTTAAAGGACGGTCAAGTGACTTTTGTCTTTTACGAATCGCCTCATAGAATTTTGAAAACCCTGGATTTGTTGGAAAGTGAGTTTGGAAACGTATCTGTGGTTGTGGCTCGCGAAATGACTAAAGTTTATGAAAGTATTTATAGAGGTACCCCACTTGAAGTAAAAGAAAAACTGCTCAAGGATCCAGTAAAAGGGGAGATTGTAGTGGTGGTTGAGGCAAAAAAATAGCCCCTCGGTTTTTTGAATTTTATCCGAAGGGCTAGATGACTATCTTACTAATTCAACAAACTGGCAGGATTGGACTGTACCGCCGACTACGTTGCAGTGTAGGTTTACTCTGGTTCCAGGTATTTTAACTTGGTTAATATCCGGTCCGTTGACTGGGTAGTAGAACCATGCGTACTGGTTGTCGGTGATGGGTTGCTGGTTTTGAAATACCACCCGAATACCGACGACTCTGTCTCCGGTTTTTAGATCAGCAATTTCATCAATTGTTCCTGTGTGTATCCCGTTGTCTGTGACTGAGCAGGCCGTAAGACCCGTCATGAGAACAAAAGAAAGTAGTACAACAAACAAAATTTTCTTCACCCTAAGCCTCCTTTGCTTGGATTTGAACTGTTGTTTTAGAACAAAATACGATTTTGACTACTTTAGAGCCTAATTGGCATTTTAAGTTACTAGTACGATAACTAAGTGAATATTACATCTAACTATAAGATATTTCAAGCTTTTGTGTTAAAATTAGGCCATGTCCCTGTAGTTCAACGGACAGAACGGAGGTTTCCTAAACCTTAAATGGAAGTTCGACTCTTCCCAGGGACACAAAAAAACTTACTTCAAGCTTAAAGAGTAGAGGTTGGCAATTGAAGAGTTTGCTCCAAGATTGGTAAGGATGAGGATTCTATCAGATGAGACTAGAGAAAAAGCAAATGGGGCCACATAGCTTCCGGAATAGACTTCTTGTTTATTGGTGCCATCGTAATCCATAATAACAATCTTGTCACTTTGGGCTAGAAGGACATGCCTGGATGTAGGAAACCAGGAAAGGGTAGTGGAACAGGAAATTCTGGCAGTGTTACTGGAAAGGGCACAGTCTTCTAATTTGGCGTTGCTAACTTCAGCCAGAAAGAAATTCCTATCCTCTTTAATGTCGTAGATGTAGGCTCTGCCTGCTTTGAGGCTTCTTTCCTGGACCTGAGTTGAGGCTCCTGGAATCTGCTTAATTAAGTCTAACGGAAGCTCGGCGTCTTTGGTGGTGATGTAAAGGATTCTGTTCTCATCCGGAGAAAAAAGTACCTTTGAGGTCTTGTTCTTAAGAATTTCAAGAAGTTCTTCAGGAAGGCCTCTTGTTTGTGAATTAAACCTGTTCTCAGCTTCGGTGTCCCACCCTTTTTGAATATCGGATAACTTACTTTGAATATTTATTCTTTGTGACTGGGTAGTGAAACCACCTGTTTCAAGGATAAATTTACCTCCAGTGGTGGTTAAAAGAATCTGCCTACCATCGGGCGAGAATTCCCAGCTGGCACTGGCCATATCTCCATCGGTAATTCTTCTTGGATCTCTTGAGAAGCCCAGTGGAAGATTAGACATTTCCATAATCCACAAGCCCTCCTTATCAGAACTTAAGTTTTCAGTGGTCGCCGGGACAGCATAGACGATTTTGGTGAAATCTGGGCTTGATACTGGGTTTACGCAGCCAGAAAAGGTAACGGCCGAAAGGGAAGGGGCAATTAAAAATAAGTTGGCGTTTATTTCAGTTACAACTTCCTTCTCGATAGTAATACGCTTAGACCAGGTTCTGTAGGCTTCTTTTTTAATTGAGACGTCATAGGTTCCTGGAGCAAAGGAGAGGTTAGAATTAGTGGCTCCTTTAAGTTCACCATTAACAATAATTTGAGCTCCGTCAGGTTCTGATTTAGTAACCATCAACCCACTGGGAGTAAAACGCATGGTTTTGGTGTTGAATTTATAGCCACGGGCGTATAGTGAGCCCACGTACCCTCCAAGGCAAACAACAATAATGGTAACCAAAAAGATGTAGATCCGGGCCTTGGTCATATCTGCACCTAGTAGTATATCTCAAATCGACTCTGGCTTCTACTTTTTCAAAAGTAGCCATTAATGTTTGTCATTGCGTACCCGGGTGTGTAGTATACAGACAAAAGTATATTGGATATAATGGTTTCTGGTTTAGTCGAAAAATTCCAATAAAGGTATCACAATATCTAGGAAATATATAACAATATATCAGGTTTAAAGCATTATGAGCATGAGAAAAAGGATCGCTATAGACTTAGGGACCGCCAACACCGTTGTCTGGCTTGCAGGCGAGGGGATTATTACTAATGAGCCTACGGTCGTTGCCGTATCTTCTGAAGACAACCGTGTAGTTGCCGTAGGTGAGGATGCCAAAAAGATGTTGGGTCGAACTCCAGAGGCTCTTACAGCCTCAAGACCCTTGAGGGATGGGGTAATTGCCGATTATCAGGTTACTGAAGCCATGCTTAAGTACTTCATTGGTAAAGTCACCGGCCGAGTCTTTTTCCTAAAGCCTGAGGTGATGGTCTGTGTTCCAGCCGGGTGTACTCAGGTAGAAAGAAGAGCGGCTCTTGATGCCACTCTTTCTGCAGGGGCAGCCCATGCCTATTTAATAGATGAACCTCTGGCCGCAGCTATTGGAGCCAATATTCCTGTCTCTGCACCTTCTGGGCACATGATTGTAGATATTGGTGGAGGCTCGACTGAGGCTGCAGTCATCTCTTTGGGAGGAGTAGTTGTTCACCGGAGTGCCAGGGTGGCTGGAAATAAAATAGATGAAGCAATCCAGTCCTATCTCAAAAAGAAACACAATCTTATTATTGGAGATCAAACAGCTGAAGAAATTAAAATTAAAATAGGTTCAGCCATGCCTCTGGCTAAAGAAGAGAAAATGGAGCTTTCCGGGCGGGATTTGGTCTTCGGTCTTCCCAGGAGTGTAACTATAACTTCAAAAGAGGTAACGGAGGCTATTAGACCTGTACTTTCCCAGATAGTCGGGGCTGTTAAGGCTGTACTTGAGGATACTCCCCCGGAGTTGGCAGCGGATATAATAGATAAAGGGATTGTTATGAGTGGGGGATCAAGTTTGCTTAGGAATTTAGATGCTTATATGACGGAAGAAACCGGCGTGCCTGTACACGCAGCGGATGACCCCTTGCTTTGTGTTGTTAGAGGCACGGGTTTGGTTTTAGAAAACATAGAACTTTGGAAAAGGAGTGTTTCAACAAAAGGCTAGGATAATACTATCTACATAGTAATAAATATAGGGTTCCAGAGATTCTATTTTCAGACCTTTAAAAAAATAATTGCGTTAAATTATCGGAAATTAACTCTACAAAAACTGATATAGTTTGAGTGTATTCCGAAATGTACATAATAATAAGAGTAAAACCAGTTATTCTTTGAGGGTTTTCTGAGGATAACCTGCTTGTAGTAAAGCTGATATCTCGAACTATAAAATTGTTCATAAATAATAGTTTTAAGAAGAGGCTGTACGACTAAAGTAATCCTGTAGTACAAATGCCGTATGTTTTTCGTAACGCATTATCGGATTAGGGGACGAAAATAAGGGGTGAGAAGAGAAATAACGATATAAGACTTTAGTATATGTTAAAATTAACCCTATAAGAGTCGATATGACAAAATTGTTTTGAGGTTGGTTACCAAAAAAGCGAACTTGTTGCTAGAAAAACAATAAAAAATCAACAAAATGATGACCATTAAAGACCGAAAACAAGCCAAAATATTTGAAATAACCTTAGATAGCACTTCGAAAGGGGAAGTGCTAAGGTATGTTAGGGCCAAACTGTCAGCCAAGGGCAAGACAGGCTCAAGATGGGCTAAATTTTACATTGTTACTCCAAACCCCGAGATTGTCTCTATGGCATCGGAAGATCCGGATTTAGTAAAGGCCATCAACGGTGCGACTTTTTCTGTTCCGGACGGTGTTGGTCTGTCCCAGGCTGTAAAGTTTCTAAGTCTTCCTAACCCTAAACTAAAGTTTTTGCGCCCAATGATTCTTCCCATCCAGGGTCTGGAGGTGTGGTTGGCGACTTGGTTCGACAAGGACTGGTTAAATAGTGAGGTTGGTCTAATTAAAGGAAGAGAGCTTTTTGAATCCCTGATAGCTCTGGCTAATAAAAAACGATGGCGAGTAGTTCTTTTGGGGGATATGCAGGATAGTGCTGGGAAGGCCCTGGTAGCTCTTATGAGAAGTTATAAAAGAGTTGGGCTAACAGCCATTTCGGCTCCGATGCTTACCAACGCCGGCAAACCCCTAACTCTTGCTGATAAAGAAAGAGAGAAGGAAGTCCTCAGGAAGATAAATGAAATAAAACCCCATTTGATATTTGTTGGTTTTGGTGCACCCCGTCAGGAGAAGTGGATTGCAAGGAATCTTCTGGGGTTGGACATTGGTGGGGCGATGGTTGTGGGAGGTACATTTGACTACATCTCGGGAAAAGCTAAAGTTCCACCCACTTTTATGGCCAACCTAGGTTTAGAGTGGCTGTGGAGGCTTCTTAGAGAACCATGGAGAATAAAAAGGATACTGACTGCTTTCCCTATTTTTCCACTAAAAGTTTTCTGGTACAAACTAACGGTATAAGTATAAAGTGTAGAGTCGAAGGGATAACTAATCTTTGGCCTGCATTCCCAAGAGCCACATAACAGCTTCTTTCTTGTATCTTCGGTCACCTCTGGAGTTGATTCTAATTGCAGGGAGCTTGCCACGTTTTCCCCAACGTTTAATGGTCAGGGGGGAGACTCTAAGAAGTTCAGACACCTCTCGTACCGTCAAAAGATCGGGGAGGTCGTCTAATCTGACTTTCTTTTTGGCTTTTTTGGTTTCGTCCATAAGTAAAATGTTCTATTGCTGAATACTTAGATATCTTCTGAACTAGTTTTGAGGCTAACCTCGAACTATCCTAATCACAAAATATCAAAGGGATACAACAGTGTCAAGGGCCTTTTAGTGTATTAAATTGTTGGAAGAGAGGAGAATGCTAACTAAAGCTCGGTGTAG
>Ga0265297_10001604_pt1 | contig 51805 bp, 43 predicted proteins | sample Munlanlwell13791_FD_192502 | JGI IMG/M metagenome (GOLD analysis project Ga0265297, IMG submission 192502) | Leachate microbial communities from a municipal landfill in Southern Ontario, Canada - Leachate well 137-91 | ecosystem: Engineered > Solid waste > Landfill > Unclassified | place...
TATATAATCTTGAATTAGATATAAAATCACCTCCTTTCTAGCTGAGGTGATTTTATTATAGCCCCAAGGGCTACGCCATTAAACGCACACACCCGCTAAAGCGGGTGGTTTTTCTGGTTATAAAAAACAGGGTTATAGAACCCTGTTTTGTTTTTTATAATTTAGCTGTTATAAGCAACGGAATATTTATAGTATTTTGATCAACTAGCATGACCTCATGAGTTTTATATTCAACGTAAAACTTTTTTGGATACACATCGGCAAATACATATATCAAAACCGTTTTAAGAAATTGTTGGCAGGCGTAATGCGGTGTTTTAAACATAACATCAAACAATAGGTTCGCCGATCCTAATGCGTTAAAATCTAACAAAGCTGATTCAGTTGGGAGAAGTCTATATATCTCACCTTCTATTGTATTAAGAGAGATACCATCCGAAGGATCTTCTGAAAATGCAGCGATATCTAAAAAGTCACGTGACAATATCACTAATTTTTTAAAAGCCATGTTCCACAGCTCTTCACTATCAACAAACTTCAACCATAACGAAGGGCGTAATTCTTTATCACCTTTGATTCTCTGCCATAAATCCATAATTTTATCTTGATATGTCTCGTAAAATATGCGAGCATCAGAATGTTTAAGCTTCCAAGCTTCTTTGTTATTAAGAGGACGCATCATTATCTCCTAAAGTAAATTTTTCAGGAACGACTGGTAAATCAATTTTTGGTGGCATATATTTATCAAACCAATCTTCCCCTTGTTTTACATAACCCTTAACAGCTTCTTCCCATGAATCATATTCAATTTCTTCAACGTAATCAAGATCTCCATCATACTTCCAAACTTTAGCAAAAAGCTTATTATCAAGAAAACAAAGATCTAAGGTAGTTATAACATCGTCATCATATTTCCAATCAAACACTAAAAACTTTATATAATAATCAATGCGATCATCTTCATCTGTACCATCCAACATATTATCCTGCTGTTCTAATTGACTATTAACAAAGTCATCAGAAGCTCCGAGTATAACAGCCATATTTCTAATAGATTTTTTGTTACTTTCTATTCTTTCTCGCCTAGATTCTTCTTTATTAACGAGAAATTCATACTTAACCTCTGTTGCCGGGACCACTGCACATACATAGTTAGCCCATTGCTGAAAGATCGACATGGCCATCTCATTGTCAATCTTCTTGCCTAAATATAGATACTCTAATTCTGAGACTCTATTCTCAGTAGCTAGAATTTCTTCATTTGGTAATGCCGGCAGTTCAATTTTTAATTTTTCCATTTTTTGTTTACCTTTCTTTGATTTAATTTTTAAAGATCAATTTTTACTAATATTGACAATTTACCAATTAACAAGTAATATGTAAATATGTCGTAATAATTTAGACAACATATAAGATATGAACAATGAAACGCTGCTAAAACTTAACAAATACCTAGAAAAATTAGGCTTAAATAGCAAGGACGCTAAGGTCTATTTGTTTATCCTCTCTCGAGGACCACAGCTAGTTAGCATGATCGCCAAAAATTGCAACCTTACCAGAACTCATGCTTACGATATTATAAAAAAATTAGAAAAACTTGGACTGGCTCATTATCTTGGTTCTGAGTATGGTAAAAAAGTTCAAATAAACTCAATTGACCAAATTTCTAACCTAATAGAGCAAAAAGAAGGGGAGTTATTAACCTTAAAGAAAGAATTAAGAGACATAACTCCAATGTTAGAATCACTAACCGAATTTCAACCCCAAACAAAAAATAGCACTGCTTATTTTTCTGGGGCAGAAAACTTAAAAAAACTAATAAACTATTCGCTTCGTAGTAATGAAAAAATTGTAAGACTGGCTGGATCTGAGTTGGACTTAATCAAAAAATTAGGCGCTGAATTTATGATAAATTATCATGAGCGCCGGAAAAATAAAAAAATATATTTACAGGCCTTAAGACCCGGCGACAAAAGAGGAGCTAATAAAGCCTTTACCGATGATGGTGCATACTTAAGAGAGGTAAAATTAAGACCCCTTGGTAAAATCAAGTTAAAATCTAATATAATTATTTGGGATTCAGCTGTGGCTATTATTTCTTTAGGTGATGAATTGTTTGGAACTTTAATTGAAAATGAGGCCTTGGCCACAATGATGAAAAGTTGGTTTGAATTTATTTGGGAAAAGTCTAAAAAAATTTGATCTATCTAAAAAACAATTTTTACTTATTAACTAACACAACAACTATATGAAAAGACAATTTTTGTTTATTACTATCTTATTAATTATAATAACAACCAGCGGCTGTGTCCTTAGCACTAAAGAAGAAATAACTACGCCTGTTGAGGAACCCAAAATCACCGAACCAACTCCAACTGAACCAACCAACAATGAACTAAAGACTTTAAAAAATGAAATTATTATACTTAATGAACCACGCCCAGAAACAATGATTAGCTCACCACTAAAAATTTTTGGTGAAGCCCGAGGCACTTGGTTTTTTGAGGCTAGTTTTCCTGTTGTCTTAGTGGATTGGGATGGATTAATTGTTGCTGAAGGCATTGCGACAGCACAAAGTGATTGGATGACCGAAAACTATGTGCCTTTTGAAGCTACCTTAAATTTCACTAAACCAAACACTAGCGTCAGTAATAGAGGAGCTCTAATTCTAAAAAAAGACAACCCGTCGGGAGAGCCGAAGAACGATGATGCTTTAGAAATTACAGTTTATTATAAATAAAAAAACCACTAACCTGTAGATCTAAAGGTACGTTGTGTACAAGGATTCATTGATCTTATGAAACCCCACCCTTAGTGTTTTATCTCCTCGTTGGGATTTAAAACTATCAAACAAGTTAATGGTAACTCAATTCGCGTCGCTCTAAACACCTTAGTGTTCAGAGAAGTGAAAGAATGAGTCAATTTCATATCACGAATAAATAAATATTACTACCGAAAAATATAATTGTCAAACAAAAAACAGCCCTTTCGGACTGTTTTTTATTTGGAGCGGGTAAGGGGAATCGAACCCCTATCTTAAGCTTGGAAGGCTAACATAATAACCATTATACGATACCCGCGAGCATAAGAATAAAGATCAAAAAACAAAAAATAAAAATATTTGATCTTTGATTTTTGATTTTTATGCTTTAACTGGTCGGGGTGCTGGGAATTGAACCCAGTCAACATGCTCCCAAAGCATGCGTACTACCGGTATACGACACCCCGGAATATAATTTTATAATTTTCAATTTTTAATTTTCAAATAAATTGAAAATTAACTTGGTGGGCATACATGGACTCGAACCATGGACCTCCACATTATCAGTGTGGCGCTCTAACCAACTGAGCTATATGCCCTTGTCCCGCCATAGCTTTAGCGAAGGCGGACGAAACACAAATTTATAATTTTCAATTTTCAATTTTTAAATAAATGGCTACAAATTTTAAATTGAAAATTAAACTCGTGCCTCGGGTCAGAATCGAACTGACGACGCCAGCCTCTTCAGGGCTGCGCTCTACCACTGAGCTACCGAGGCTAGAGAGACGCTGTTAAGCTGCCTCTACCAACTCTTTCTTGTTCTCTAGTGACTTTTTAATATCGTTTTGAATATATTCATCATTGTCTCTTAATTGCAACATCATTTCAGTATCATAACCAACTGGTAAAAACTTAACATATTCTTTATAACGATCTTCGGCTGATAGCTGAAGCATATTTTCTAGTTCTTCAGCTGACAAATCCTCGAGCTCCTTTTTCTTTTCCTGTGGCTGGTCTGGGCTAGCAGGGTGTTTAAACATATTTAAGAATGACATATATTTTAATTAATATTAAAGTGACAAGTCTCAAGTGACAAGTTAGCTACATAAGCGTTCTGCTTGCTACTTGTCACTTTACACTTGTGACTTTTTTAGTTGCGGGGGTCGGATTCGAACCGACGACCTCCAGGTTATGGGCCTGGCGAGCTGCCAACTGCTCTACCCCGCGATGTAAAATTTTCAATTTCCAATTTTTAATTTTCAAATAAAGGGCTACAAATTTTTAATTTAAAAATTAGAGCATTAAAAATTAATTAAAAATTACAAAATTAAAAATTATAAAACTCTCTTATATTATACAAAAAACAACCAGCAAATCATAGGCTAGTTGTTAAACATCAGATAGCCCATAACTATCTATCAAATATAAACGTAATCAAGAATATCATCAGTGTCCATCAGATTCACTATCTGTGTGTATCTGTGGTTGTTTTCAATGCTAATAGGCGCCACTTCAGAGGTTCAAATTATTTACCGAAATAAATAAAGTGACCAGTTACCCTTTTAAAGTTCTGACCAAAGTCAAATCAATAAAAGGTTCGACTGTTTTATCATAAATGATAAAACGTTTTTCTCCCTAGAAAGGAGGTGATCCATCCACAGCTTCCGCTACGGATGCCTTGTTACGACTTCACCCTTATCATCGGCTTCACCTTCCCCGGCGCATTGCCGGGTTCGGGTGCCTCCGACTCTCTTGGTGTGACGGGCGGTGAGTACAAGACCCGAGAACGTATTCAACGTGGCGTGGCTGATCCACGTTTACTAGCGATTCCAGCTTCATGAGGGCGAGTTGCAGCCCTCAATCCGAACTGAGAGGATTTTTACGGGATTTGCTCCATCTTACGATTTGGCTTCCCTTTGTAATCCCCATTGTAGCACGTGTGTCGCCCAAGGTGTAAGAACCATGCTGATTTGACGTCATCCCCACCTTCCTCCTGCTTAAAGCAGACAGTTCCCTATGACACGTAAAACATAGGGTAGGGGTTGCGCTCGTTACCCGACTTAACGGTACATCTCACGACACGAGCTGACGACAACCATGCAGCATCTGTCTAGCACCCTCGAAGGCTCCCCTGTTTCCAGGGGTCTGCAGCTAGATGTCAAACCTTGGTGAGGTTCTTCGCTTATCGTCGAATTAAACCACATGCTCCACCGCTTGTGCGGGTCCCCGTCTATTCCTTTGAGTTTTAGCCTTGCGGCCGTACTCCCCAGGCGGAATGCTTAAGGTGTTAACTTAGGTAGACAGCACCGAGAGGGTCGAAACTCCCGATGCTCAGCATTCATCGTTTACGGCGTGGACTACTGGGGTATCTAATCCCATTCGCTCCCCACGCTTTCGTACCTGAGCGTCAGAACTGTCCTAGCAAGCTGCTTTCGCTTTTGGTGTTCCTGCTGATATTAACGGATTTAACCCCTACACCAGCAATTCCGCTTGCCTCTTCCAGTCTCTAGCTTATCCATATCTCCTGCAGCCCCAAGGTTGAGCCTTGGGATTTAACAAGAGATGTTACAAGCCGCCTACGTACGCTTTACGCCCAATAAATCCGGATAACGCTTGGGGTACTCGTATTACCGCTGCTGCTGGCACGAGTTTAGCAACCCCTTATTCATTTGGTACCGTCATAGTTCTTCCCAAATAAAAGCAGTTTACACCCCGAGGGGCTTCTTCCTGCACGCGATGTCGCTCCTTCAGCCTTTCGGCCATTGAGGAATATTCTTGACTGCAGCCTCCCGTAGGAGTCTGGGCAGTATCTCAGTCCCAGTGAGACGGGTCATGCTCTCACACCCGCTATCCGTCGTCGCCTTGGTGAGCCATTACCTCACCAACAAGCTGATAGAACATAGGTCTCTCTCGAAGCGTCGGAGCCTTTACGTGGGAATGACTTATGTCCCCCCACGACTATCGGGTATTATTCCACCTTTCGGTGGGTTATTCCCGTCTTCGAGGTAAGTTACCAATGCGTTACTCTCCCGTTTGCCAAGCCAGTATTGCTACTAGCTTTCGACTTGCATGCCTTAGACACATCGCCAGCGTTCATCCTGAGCCAGGATCAAACTCTCAAATATATTTTTACTAGTTTGCTTCTAGAAAATGAGTCAGCTCGAAAGCGTGAAACATTTTATTTTGTCCCGACATAATGTCGGAAATGATTCACCGGGGAGGTGAATCAGAGTTTTCCTGAATTGACGCCTATTAGCACAAAAAAACTTGTCCCGGGCTAAACCCGGGATCTTCCAGATATCGATCTGGTATCCATTGATTTATTCTTGATTGATTGTCCCCCGGATCCAATCCGGGGCCATATTACATTATCAAAGTCCATTTTCCTTCAAACGCGAAAGAAAAAACAGAGACACAAATCTTTAATTTATATCACTGTTTCTTCTTTTACGTGTTTTCAAATTGTACGCTCAAATTATGTTTAGCCGATAAGCAAATAACTAAGCGAATTAGTAAGATAATTGTAAGGTATCTAAGAAAAAGTGTCAAGAGTAAGCTAAATAATATAATTTTTGTTTAAAAATAGCTAAAATTAGCCTAAATAAATGACCGACGATAAATTTTGGCTGCATCTTCTGGTAATACAGTATTAACCGTTAAGCTAGAATCAAGTTCTAAGCCAGCCCAAACATGAGTGCGTGGTTCAATTTTTATATAGAAATTTTCAGCACTTGAAGTCTTAACTGTATGAAAGAAAAAGTTATAAGGAGCTGCTAATTGTTTAATGGTTTTAAGAATATTAGACAAACTTTTAGCTATGGAAGTTATTTCTGGCTCAGTTAAATTTACAATAGAACTAGTTCTTCGTTTTAAAACAATCCAAGCTTCATATTCATAAAAACTCGCAAAAGGCGAAAAAACAGCTAGTTGTTTATCTTCAAAAATCCGGCGTGACGACTTCATTTCCTTTTTTATAATGTCATGAAAAAAAGATTGATTATTAAGTATGGCGTATTCTTGTAAACGTTCTTCTGTTTCCATAACACGTAAAGGGACAATCTCTGTTGCAAAAATTTGCGAGTGCGCATGAGACAACGAAGCGCCGGCCTTTGAACCTTCATTTTTAAAACACAAAACATAGTTGATGTGTGGTTTACTCAGTAACAACTTAGTTCTGCGAGCATATAATTTAAAAATATTTTTTATTTGTTCTAAGCTTAAATCAGCTAATTGTAAAACTGGGTCGGAAGTTTCTACTACCACCTCTTGCCAGCCATAAGCTTTCTTATTGTTTGGCGTAACGACTGGAAAAATATTTTTTATGACTGCGACTTTCTTAGAACCAGTGCCCAAGGAATCAATAATCTTATTTTTCTTAAGATGCTCAGCGGTAAACGGGCTAGTTTTGGTGTCATTGGTAATGTTCTCACTATATTGATGTGGGCGAGCTTTTCTTCCTGGAGCAATAATAACATAACGATTTGATAAATAATCTTTTCTAATTTCTGGTTTTTTCATACTATTTATTAAATTTCGCTTCGTCTAATTTGATGCTTAATAATTTTGATACTCCATCTTCCTGCATAGTAACACCGTAGAGCACGGCGGCACGTAACATAGAAGCTCGATTATGAGTGATAACTATAAATTGAGTTTTGTGTGATAAATCATCTAAAATTTTTGCTAGTCTTTCTGAATTAGCTTCATCTAAGGCGGCGTCAACCTCGTCCAAAACTACAAACGGCGATGGGTTAGCGCTGATAATGGCACAAATTAAAGCAATCGCGGTTAAAGCCCTTTCACCGCCCGACAACATGGTAATTGATTTTATTTTTTTACCTGGTGGTGTGGCCTGAATTTCAATTCCAGCTAAACCGGTGGCATTATATTTTTGCAAATATTTAATACGTTTTAATTTTAGCATTGAAGGTGTATTTTTTATTTCATCATTAGACGTATCATCAAGTAGATGCGCGCCATGGCGCGCATCTACACCGTCAATCTCATCGGAATTTTTTTCATCCTCTGCCATCACCTTAATAATTTTAGCCACTCCACCATTAAATAAAATTTTAAAATACTCTTCAAACTTTTGAGAAATAATTTTAAATTCCTTATCAAAACGTTCTTTAATTTGTGCGTCTAATTCTTCAATTACCTTTTCTAATGACTCTCCAGTAGCAAGCAAATCAGTCACTTGACCTCTTAGAAAATCATGACGCTCTTTAGTAGTGATATATTCGCTCTCAATTTCAGGATCAATTCCACCAATTAATTCCATTTGTCTTTTTAATTGAAAAATTTTATCTTGCACTAAGACACGATCAATATTTTCTTTAGCTCGTTCGTCACGCACTTCTTTTAAACCACCCAAGTCTTGTCTAATAGCAGCTTCTAAATCTTCTAATTTTGTTTCTTGACGAGCTGACTCAACCCTAACTTGATTAAGGATATTGTTTAATTCATTAATTTCATGCTGTAAACTCTGTAAACTATTTTGCAAAGTAAATAAACGCTGACGCTCAGCTTCCTGCTCAGCAGTAAAACTAGTTAATTTAGCTTTAAGCATTGTCATTTGTTCATCAATCAGCTTAATCTCAGCTTCTAACTTATTTCGCTCTGCTAAATTTAGAACAGGTTGTTTAGTATTTTTAGTCTCAGCTGAAGTTTGGGTATGCTTACCGGCCATAACATGAAGCTCTGATAATTCTTTTTTAATTTCACTAAGCGCCAGCTTAATGCCAGCTATATCATTTAGCTTTTCAGCTTTATCTAATAAATCCAATGATTTCTGCAGACGTTTATATAGTTCAACTGCTACTTCTTTGGTCATATAAGCCTGACCAGTTTCCATTTTTAATTCTTCACGGGCTTCAATTTTAATTAATTCCATGCGCAATTTTTCTTTACGCGCTTGGTGAGTAGCTAAATCAGTTTGTAAACGATCAAATTCCTCGTGAACGCTCGTCTGTTTCTGCAAAGTGCTTAACTCACTAGTTAAAGTTAAAAGTTTTTTATCTTTTAACTGCTTATCTTTTTCAGCTTCTAATAATTGATCATTGGCGGCTTTAAAACGATCGTTTAATTCGTGCCAAATTGTACGATAATAAGCTAGCTGAAACTCTCTTAATTCAACTTCAATCTCTCCACGTTTTTTTAGACGATTAACTTGTCTGGTTAAATGACCCAAGCGTGGTTCAATCTCGCCTAAAAGCATTTCCGCCTGACCAAGATGCTCTAAGCTAGCTCGTAATTTATTTAAAGAATCATCGCGTTTAATTTGAAATTGCTTGACGCCAGTCGCTTCATCAAAAAATTCCTTACGTTCAGCTAAAGAAGTATTTAAAAAACCTTCAACTGTACCTTGACCAATAACACTATAAGTTTTTTGTCCGACATTAGCTTTAGCTAATAACATTTGTACATCAAGTAAACGCACCTTAGCATTATTAATTAAATACTCGCTTTCACCATCACGATACAAGCGACGCGTTAAAACAAAATGCGAAAAATCAAGCGGCGCCTGACGATCTTCGTTATTAAAAAACAAGGAAACTTCGGCCATACCAAGCTTACCCTTTTTGTCTGAACCAGAAAAAATAACATCTTCGGATTTTTTACCACGAAGAGTTTTCATGCTTTGTTCACCTAAAGCCCAACGCACAGAATCAGCAATGTTGGACTTACCTGAACCATTAGGCCCCACTACGGCTGTTAAACCACGTCTATCTCCCTCAACTATACCAGGGAAAACTAGGGCATTTTTATTAGCAAAAGACTTAAAACCTTGTATTTCCAGTTTTTCTAAATACATTTTGATGATTTACATAAAAAATAAACACTAGCTGTGTTAACTAAATTATAGCTTAATTTTTAAATAAAAAAAACACCCCCATCCACGATTTCCCTTTCGCAGATGCAGAGGTGTTTTTTGTTTCAAAAAATGCTTAACAATTTTATACTGCCCACATTCAAAAAGAATTAAATTAGTCTATCTCTCCCTGATATCTTTATTTAAATCAATCAATGAATCAGCCTTTAATTTGGCTATTTTAGCCCTTAGTTTTATAACTAAGAAGATTATCTTAAGCATTTCAAGAAACAGTGCTTAGCCAATAACGTAGTTAATTTTTATTTATTTTATTGTTTAATAAATCAAACTAACTATAGCTAAGCTATTTTATAAATTACAACACTTTTACAAGCTACTATAAAATTTTTAAATTGTCAATGAACCGTCATTAATATTAATTCATTCTAGAGCCTCCAAATTTCTTAAGCTTATCATCATTGCGCTTATGTCTACGCTCCTGTTCTTTGCTAATTAAATTATCGTCTCTCTCATGTAGATAATTAATTTTATGACGCAAAATCTCTTCATCCATCCCTTCTTGTAAATCATCAACTATGTCATCTGTCAGCTCTGTATTATGATAAATTTTTTCATACTCAGCATCTAAAATTTTCATACCATCAGGGCCGACGCTGGCGACATTAATTTTTTTAAGACGCTGGTCTACTTCAGGTAAATTATATTTTTCAGAAACCATATTTTTAAATTAATAAATTTTAAGTAAATCAATCCCAGTATAAAAATACTTTAAAACCTGTTGCCAGCTTGTGCCGGTCGTCACCATTAATAAAGCTCCGCGCGCTGACATACCAACACCATGACCAAATAAATTTTTACCCTGATCAGCCGGCACCGCCACACTTTTTAGCCAAGGCTTACTAGTACCGCCCCAAACCTCAACCCAATCTCTGGTTCTACCATCTGAGTTTGAAAAATAAGGCGTCACCACTGGTTTACCAGCATAAGCCACGGTCACGCCACGAGTAGCTTCAATGGCGGCGCTTAAGCCGCTCATACGAATTTCAGAATTATAACCGCGATACACCTGATCATAATAAGCATCAACATGAAAATGATCATCAGCGTGTTTAGTTGAAGCATCAATCAAATTATATTCTATACCTCTTAAATAATGATACAGTGCATAAGAGCGCGCAGCTGTCGCCATAACTTTTTGAAACTCTAAAGGCGAAGCATTAGTAGTTTCTGCTAAACCTTTTAAATAGCTTTCTAAGGGTAACTCATTAATATACCAAACTTTTTTAGCTGGCTCAGTATAGCGCACTTCAATGACATTACGAAAACGATTATCTGACGCGGTTCGATTCCAGGACGGTGAATTGTTATAATCAAGCATCGTTGCCACGCCATCCGCAGTACGAGGTACAAAACGGATGGGCGACGCCGTAGCCTTAGACGTAGTGGCTAAAGTTACGGCGTAGCCGCGGGAAGTGGGATTATAATTAACCGACACAACTTCATTAGCTCCGACACCGGAAAATAAAATTTCTGAACCGCTATAAATATCAAATGAGGTATTATAACTTAAACGCTGAGTCAACGCTGAATTAAACAAGCCAACTCTAATGGTTGGCTCTTGATTTAAAAGTTTTTGAAGAATAATGCCATTTTCTAAGACATTTTCTTGTTTATTAGTGTTACAATTCTCATAAGCACTAGCATCATTAATCATCGCCAGACAAAAATCAGCGTTAGTTACATTAGCCGCCACTATAGGCGCTGCTACTGCAGTGCTAGACTTAATTTGATTTTGTGTAAGGCTAGGACTAGAGACTGTGGCGCTAGATTTTTTAGTAACTGTGACAAAAATACGAACCAAAGAGCCTGGGATTGGCCTCTCATCTCTAACTAATTGAAAATTTTCCTGAATCGTACCCTCAATATCAGTCGGTGCTTTAACAGGAAAAGCTAATTCAATAGTTTGTCCTGATTTTGTTTCTTTAGTTAACTTAGCCGGTCGATAAAATTTCAACCAAGCAGTAGTTTCTAATCTAGAAAAAGATTTTAAGTAAGGTCCGGTTTCTAAATTAAGCTCACCTAACTTCCAAGTGTCCTTACCAGTATTTTTAAATTTAATTTTTTGAGTGCTACTCTGACCTGGCTCAAGTGTAAGATAGATAGTCTCTTTAACGGGCGTAGCTTTAAAATCTAAACTAGCAGCATTGGCGCTATTAATAAAAATTTTAACTAAAGCTCCAGATTGAATTAACCTTTCTCCATTAAATTGTTTGGCTGCACCTGCATTAGCTTCAATTGAATTATAAGCTAATCTTAAAAGTCCGGCGCAAGTTAAAACAATAAAAAAAGCAATGGACAGACTAACAATGAGCCCAGACCAGCTGAGCTCCTGCTCCATTGCTTTCTTTTTTATAAGTTGATAGGACTTCCAAGAAATCACACTCAACCCTTGATGACTAGCGTACATACTTTGTTTTTGTTTTTGACTTACTCATTAAAACTTTATGTTTTAACAAGTTTCTTTTTGTTTTATATTCTAACAATAGCACAAAAAATCGCTAAAGTCAATGGTTTCGTACACTATTTGTGTACAGATTAAAGATCAAAAATAAAAAAACAAAGACCAAAAATATTTTGTTCTTTGTTTTTTATTCTTTCATCTTATTTCTTACCACTCGCACAAATCGCCATCGCTAGTGCGTCAGCCGCATCATCCGGCTGAGGAATGTCTTTTAAATTTAAAATTAATTTTACCATTTTCTGAACCTGCGCTTTGCTAGCAGCGCCATAAGAAGCTACAGCTTGTTTAACTTGCGCTGGAGTATATTCTATGATTTCTACTTTAGCTTGCTCTGAAGCTAATAATAAAATACCTCGCGCTGCACCAACTGCAATGGCTGTCGTAACATTACGACAAAAAAATAAATGTTCAACTGAAACTAAATCCGGTTGATATTTTTTTAATAATTTTGTTACTGCTTGATGAATCATTAATAAACGCTCAGCCAAAGGTCGTTTCGCTGGAGTTTTAATTGAGCCATATTCTAAGCAAAGCATTTTTCCGCCATTATCTTCAATTACGCCATAGCCGGTATCTGCTAAACCAGGATCAAAACCAATAATAATTCTTTTGGCGGGCTTCATAATTCTACATTAGTAAAATAAGCACTTACATCTTCATCAGATTCTAGGGCTTCAATAAAATTTTCTATTTTTTCTCTATCACTTTCGCTAACAATCTTTTTTTCTTTAGCTACATATTCTATCTCAGCAGACTCAGTAGTAAGTTTTTTAGTTTCTAACCATTTTTTAACCTTAACTAAATCTTCAGGCTTAGTATAAATGATAACACCCTCTTCTTCATGACGAATATCATCAACGCCAGCATCAATAGCTTCTAGCTCAAAATCATCCCATGATAAATGACTAGCCTGCCAAACTTCTTCTGCAATTAAAATCACGCCTTTTTGTTCAAAGTTCCATAAAACTGCGCCAAGAGCACCACCTTGTTTGGAAAATAGATGGCGGATATTAGACGCGGCGCGATTACGATTATCTGTTAAAACTCTAACCACAAATTGACTTTGAGCTGGGCCATGACCTTCATAAACTAGTTCTTCAATCGCCTGTCCACCACTTTCACCAGTGCCCCGCTTAATCGCTCGCTCAATATTATCTTTAGGCATATTAACGGCGCGAGCTTGTTCAATCGCTTGAGCTAAAGAAAAATTAAGGTCTGGATCGCCACCTTTTCTGGCAGCGATCGTAATGATGTTGCTAATTTTAGTAAAAACAGCGCCGCGTTTAGCGTCGACAACAGCCTTGGCTCTTTTAGTTGTTGCCCATTTTGAGTGTCCTGACATAAATATTATAATAGTCTTCAAAACCAGTATGCCACTTGATGGTAGAAAAATCAAGGCAATAATTATTTAAAAACTCCAGCTAAAAAATAATCAACCGGCGCCCAATCATCAGTTAGAATACGATTACCAGCTTTAAAAGAAATAACTTCATGATTTAAAAATTTAACCAACTCAGAATCTTCGGGTAAATTAGCTGGCCAATCATTATTCTTTAAAGCCACTAACATTATATTTTGAACTTTGGACTTACCATTACCTAAAGCATAGATCTTTACTTGATCAAAAATTTTATTATAAGTAGCATATTCTGACTTAATAAAATCAGAATTCGGACCCTCTAATGCGCCAATTAAGTTAACTATCACTACGCCTTTGTCATTTAAATTAATATAAATTTTTTCAATTGCCTCTTTAGTAGCCAGATGAAAAGGAACGCTACCCGAACCATTAAAGGCGTCTACAAAGATAGCATCATAGGACAAATTTTTATTATCTAAAAATAATCGCGCATCTTCATGATGAATCTTTAAGCGCGGATCATTCTCTAAATTAAAATATTGTTGAGCAATGGAAGTGTACAGTGGATCTATTTCCGCCACATCAATTGTGGCCATAGCATTATGCATTAGATAATCACGAGGCACAGAATAAGCTCCGCCACCAATCATCAAAGCCCTATTATTAGCTGGCGCAAAATAATCAACTAAACGAAAAAATTTAGTATAATCAAAAACTAACTCATCAGATCCATTAGCAAAACGGGCTGATTGACTAAGATTTGGGCCAGACATAAGGCTAATAATAGGCCGATTAGTTAGTGGATCATTAGCTTTGGTTACAAACAAACGATTATAAAAACTCTCTTGATCACTAATGACTTGATGATTGGCGTAAAATAAAGCTGGGTTATACCAAGTTGGTAAAACGCTTAAAATTAAAAAGATTAAAAAAAATTTTGCAATCGATGATTTTAAAAAAATTAAACTTAAAATTCCTAAAACAATAGCTACACAAGCTAGACTATTAAAACTTCCCCATAAAGGAATTAAAACAAAACCAGCTAAAAAAGTTCCAGCAATACTACCTAAAGTAGAATAAGCGTAAAGTGAGCCAGCAATTTTACCAGCCTCATTAATTTCAACTAAGGCAAGACGCAAAGCATAAGGCGTTATCATGCCTAATAAAAAACTGGGAATAAAGAAAAGAAAAATTGAACTCAATAAAGCAGTAAAACTCAAATTAAAAACACTGATTAACCATGGGGTAATAGTTTTTAAAACTAATGATTGCCATAACAATAAAACAACAGCTAAAGCCGCTAACATGATTATGAAACCAAATTTTGTTTGACTAGGTTTAATATCAGCTAAACGCCCACCAAACCAATAGCCAATAGAGAGTGATCCTAAAATCACGCCGATTAAAGTCGTCCAAGGAATCAAAGAAGTGCCAACATAAGGCGCTAAAATGCGCGAACCGATTAACTCTACTATCATGACGCAAGCGCCACAAACAAAGACTGCTAAAGCTAAAAGAATATTTAAATTTTTGTTATTAGATTTGACCATAGAGTATTAAAGTTCGCCCAGAGTGTAACAACACCAAAGCCCAAGAATAATGTAAAGATTATAGCCATGACAATTTTTCTCCATAAATGAGGACGGAATATTTTTGGCAATGTTTTATGGTTAAGATAAGATACTAAAGCAATATGAACTATCATCGCCACGGCGTTGATCACCGCTCCGATAACAATCAAAGTAACTGGTTCATAAAAATTAAACAAAAACATTAAAATACCAAATAAAATTTGCGTCCAAACAAAGAAATAATAAATCTTACTTAAGTTAACATCTTTTTTGCCGGACAATTGAATTTTTTTCAAAGCCGTATTTTCCGCCATAATACGAGAAGTAGAATCAATCACGCCTAATTGAGTTTGGGCTAATAAAATCCCAATCACAAACAATAAAGTTGGGCCAGCCCAGGCTCCCAAAATAGTAGTTATGTTAGTGCCTTGCAATAAAAGAAATTTAACACCAGAAGAATTATCAGCTTTACCAAAAGTTGTGTTATAAGACAAAATCATTAATAAAGACATGGCGATAAAACCCAAAAGCCAAAATACTAAAGCGTGCTCAGTATTAATTCTTTTCCACCAACCCTTAAAGTTACTGATATTTTCTTCGGTCATAGCAAACTCTTCACCTGATAATTTAAATGATTCATCAATTTTACCGCCTTTAAATAAGCCACTCATTTTATGAGCATAAGCTCCCATACCAAAACCTTTTTCTTTAATATAAATTGATTGCGCTAAATTTAAATTTCCGCCTGCACCAGCATAAGCAAAAGCTCCGAGTAAAACCGCTAAACTAATGCCTGGGGGTATGAAGTTATAGCCAGCACCAATGCCAATCAATCCCTGACCAAAAGCTCTAACTGCTTCAAGATTTAAAGATAAAATTGCCATGACTAAAATAAAAGCCACGCCAATTAAAATTACCCATTTAGTAATTTTTTCCATCAAAGAATAAACTGTTCGATTTAAACTAAGAATTAAACCAATCACGAGAAGTAAACAAATGGCTAACCATTTAAAATTTGTAAAGCCAAAAACAGCCGCTAGTGATTTACTGCCAGCAGCAATTATGCCTGGCAAGGCCCAGCCCAAAAAAGTAGATAAAATAAACCAGTAGGGCACCTTTTTAAAAAGTTTAGCTAAACCAACAAACACGCTTTCACCTTTGACTAAAGCGTAACGTTCAATCTCCATGTCAATAAAAAACTGAAAAGTTAAGCCCACTAAAGCGCCCCAAACTAAGCCTAAACCATAGTTAGCCGTTAAATAAGGCCATAAAATTAATTCACCAGAGCCAAGACCAAAAGCTAACATAATAAAGCTCGGACCAATGATTTTTTTAAGTGACACTGGGCGTGGGAATGGCTTCATAATAGGTTCGTTCATATTATTTAGATAATAATGATATAATCAAAGTATAACATAATAAAGAGTTGCACTCTAATTTTCAATTTAATAATTTTCAATTTTCAAACAATTAATTAATTCTTAAATTTTGAAATTGTTTTTTAAATTGAAAATTGAAAATTTTAAAATTAATCCTATGTCTTTTCTCCATGCCATCATCCTGGGTATTATTGAAGGCCTGACCGAATTTTTACCAATTTCATCAACTGGTCATTTAATGCTGACTAATAAAATTTTAAATATTCCTCTAACGCCGTTTGTCACTAGTTTTAATATCTACATTCAGCTCGGAGCTATTTTAGCTGTCGTAGTTTTATATATTAAAAAACTATTAACTACCTGGCATAATGTTTTACATGTCTTATCAGCCTTTATCCCAACTATGGCTATTGGCTTAATAGTTTATCCGTTTGTTAAAAAGTTTTTACTAACCAATTTATTAGTTGTGGCCATAGCTTTAATTATTGGCGGAGTTGGTTTAATTATTTTTGAAAAATTTTATAAAAAAAATCAAGCTACAAAAAACTTGAATTTAAAGAACTCTTTCATCATCGGTATTTGTCAGATGCTCGCAGTTATTCCGGGAGTGTCGCGCTCAGCAGCTACTATTATTGGCGGCATGCTAATGGGAATTAAGCGAGCAACCATTGTTGAATTTTCTTTTTTCTTAGCTATCCCAACCATGGTAGCGGCTAGCGGATTAGATATTATAGAGAGTGGTTGGGGTTTTTCGGAAGCTGAGTGGCAATTTATAGGCCTTGGTTTTGTAGCCGCTTTTATAACCGCACTACTGGCAATTAAATGGTTTATAACTTATGTTCAAAAACATACTTTTACTGCCTTTGGTATTTATAGAATTATTATTGGGATAATTATTTTATTATTTTTTCTAAAATAAAAAAATTATTCTATTTACGCTGCGGCAAAATTGGCAGCATCACAGTCTCCCTTGGGGACTTTGACGCTTTTTGCAATAAACAAAACTGCCACAGTCCTCTGGTGAGAGGCTGTGGCAGAGCCAAAAAATATTTTAGTCCTTAAGACAACGGACAGAAAGCCCGGCAAGTCGAGTAGAGAGGCCGCCAATAGCAGTCGGGTTAGCTGAGTAAAAGTAAAGCGCTCTAGAGACGTCCGCACCTAAAGTTAATATTGACCAAAGGTATGCGCTTTCGCCAAGACCTGAAGACCACGAATCAGACCTACGGAAACCCGAGGGTAGAGCAGAAAAACCATTGTCATCAGGACTGATGCCGTCCCAGCCCACGGGATCATAGGAAGAAATGGCTTTTAATACACCTCCAGCAGTAGTACAAGTATTGCCAGCTAAATTACAACTATGATTATCATCGGTAAATTGAGCTAGGGTTTCGTATTCATTAAAAGAGGGAATATGCCAACCAGCAGGGCAGATACCTTAAACATTTCCAGAAGGTACTGGATACCAATTATTATTATTGCTAGCGTCATTTAAATATTGTACAGCCTCGGCCCATTGATATAAACCCCCATAAATAGAACAATAGTCTTGACCAGAATTATTATTATAGCAATATTTTTCTACTATGTTGTTGTCGCTTTGATTATTAACACCTAAGATCATGGTTCCTATATTCAAATTCTCCTTCATCCAACATTGCTCACCGATTTTGACAGTGGCGTAAGATTGGTTATCACGAATATCATCTAAAGTATCTCCACAAGCCCAAGGAGTGGATCCACCAGATCCAGAGCTAGCGATAAAGCCAGCTGGGGTATAGGTAATAGGACCAGGCACAAAGTTATTAATAGTATTGCCAATACACGCTGTTAGAGTGTAGGAAATACTAGAGTCTAGAGTATATTCATAGTCTTGGTCAGGACAAGTACCATCTGTTCTAGGAGTTGGGTTAGATGGTATCTTGCTTAAATAGGTTGTTAGATTATCTGGAGAAACTAAACTATTACCTGGGGTAATATCTAGGGGGTAAGTATTGTTTTCATTAAAGTATAATTCTAGCGCAGTAGCTATTTGTTTAAGATCGCTCATTCTTTTACTATCTCTAGCTTTAGTACGAGCACTACTTAAAGCAATCACGGCTAAAGTAGATAGTACGCCAATAATAGCGATGACGACTAATAATTCGATTAAAGTGAAACCCTTTTTGTTTAAAACCATATAGCTATATTATACCACCACACTAGACTAAATCCTAAAAGTATGGTTAGATAAAGCTATTATAAGCGTCTTAAGCAGACGATTTTTTATATGGCAAATATCAGAAATATTGCAATCATTGCTCACGTTGACCACGGCAAAACTACGCTAGTGGATGCTTTGCTTAAGCAATCTAATACACATCTTAAAAAGGAAGTAGTGGGGACAGAACTGATCATGGATTCTAATGAATTAGAGCGCGAACGAGGTATTACTATTTTTTCTAAAAATGCTTCAGTTGTGTGGAAAGGTACAAAAATTAATATTATTGACACCCCAGGGCATGCTGACTTTGGCGGTGAAGTAGAACGCGTCTTAAAGATGGCCGACGGCTGCTTACTTTTAATTGATGCTAAAGAAGGACCGATGCCGCAAACTCGTTTCGTTTTAAAAAAAGCTTTAGAGTTAGGTTTAAAAATTATTGTAGTGGTAAACAAAATTGATAAACCCGGCGCTCGTGTTGATTATGCTTTAAACAAAACTTTTGATTTGTTTGTTGAACTTGGAGCCAGTGACGAACTAATTGATTTCCCAATTGTTTACGCTAGTGCCAAACAAGGTCTAGCTGGCTTAAACGACGGCCTAGATAAGATGAAAGATATCTCACCGATTTTTGAAACTATTTTAAAACATGTTCCAGAGCCAACTGGTGATGTGACCAAACCATTACAAGTCTTAATTATGACAATTACTGGTGATGCTTTTAAAGGCAGAATTGCTAGTGGTCGTGTTTATAATGGAAGCATTAAAGCTGGTCAACAAATTGCTCGCATTAATCACTCAGGAACTATTACAACTCACCGCCTAACATCTTTAATGACCTATCAAGGTTTAGAAAGAGTAGAAACCAAGAGTGCTGAAGCTGGCGATATTATTGCTATTTCCGGAATTGAGGATATAAACATTGGTGAAACTATTGCTGACCCAGCAAATCCATCGGCCCTACCTATCTTACACATCGAAGAACCAACTGTTAAAATGGTTTTTACAGTTAATGATTCTCCGTTTGCAGGTAAAGAAGGAAAATTTACCACCAGTCGCCAAATCAGAGAACGTCTAATGCGCGAATTAGAAAATGATATGGCACTAAAAGTAGTAGATGATGATCAAAGCGCTGGTTGGGTTGTGTCGGGACGCGGTGAATTACACTTAGCAATTTTAATTGAGAGATTGCGCCGTGAGGGTTATGAATTTCAAGTTTCTCGTCCGCAAGTTATTACTAAAGAAGTTGCTGGTAAAACTGTTGTGCCGTTTGAACAAGTTTTGATTGAGGTGCCAGAAGAATATTCTGGTTCTGTTATACAAAAACTTGGTAGTCGCCATGCCGAAATGAAAGATATGCGCAAAGATGAAAACAATCTTGTCTTTTTAGAATTTATTATGCCTACTCGAGGTTTGTTTGGTTATCGCACAGAATTTTTAACAGATACGCGTGGTCTAGGCTTAATTAATACGAGCTTTTATGAATATCGCCAGGATGATGCTCCTTGGCCAGAAAAAGATCGTGGCTCATTAATTGCTTATGAAGCTGGCACGACTAATTTGTATGGCTTATTAAACGTCCAAGATCGAGGCACGCTTTTCTTTGGTCCAGGAATTCCAGTTTATAAAGGTCAGATCGTTGGTCAAAACTCTAGAGGCGAAGATATTGAAGTTAATATTTGTAAGGCTAAACAATTATCTAACATGCGCTCTAAAGGCGATGGTGTTAGTGAACATTTTAAAGCTCCAAAAACCATGGACCTAGAAGAGAGCTTAGAATATATTGGTGATGATGAATTAGTAGAAGTCACGCCACTAAATATTCGTTTAAGAAAAGTGGTGTTAAATAAGATGGAACAGAGAAGGAAGGAATTGGGGATTAAATAAGACCACTGATTACACAGATAAAAAAAGTAGGCGTATGCCATGGCATGCGCCTACTTTTTTTATGCTTGATCTTCAATATGTTCTTGTAACCAATCCCACATGCCCAATAATTGATCCTCAATGAATTGATCATTATCATCATCAGTTAAATAACCTCGTTCATGATAATAATCAATAGTTTCACTAACGACTTGTTTATAAGCATCAAAATCATAAGCTCCTTGCTCGCGGAGCTTTACTTTTACTAAGTCAAATATTTCTTGAGCGATTGGTTCCATAAAATAAGTTATAAAGTCAAAAAGTAGCCTACTTTCAACTTTATAACTTTATGACTTTATAACTACTATGTCAATCTTTACAAATCATAACAATTATGATAAAGTTTCAAAACCTTATTATTTATAAATATTATGCCAAATACAAAATCTGCCACCAAAGAGCTACGCAAAGCTAATCGTCGCAACACTCGCAATGAAGATGCTAAGGACGCTTTAAGTCTTGTCTTAAAAAAAGTCCGCAAAGCAATCAACGAAGGTGATCAAGCTAAAGCTCAAGAAGCTTTAAACATAGCCTTAAAACAATTAGACAAAGCAGCTCGTAAAGGTTTACTTAAAAAGAATACTCGCGATCGAAAAAAATCACGCCTTCACAAAGCTGTTAATAAAATTAAGAAATAAATTATTTAAAAAACATCCGGTCATTTGATCGGATGTTTTTTGTTATGCCCCCTCCCTAGCAAGTAAAGCACTAGCTTTACGGGATGGGGCGGGATGGGGATGTGGTAGATCTTTAAATCTTTAATAATAACATTGGTAAAAGTTTTTCAATTTCTGCTTAATAAATTTATTGCCAACTACCTATTCCACAACACCAGAATAAGTAATAGCTCTAACTATATTCCAGTGTCTAGGAATGCTTGGGTTAAAGCCAAAAGTGTTTCTGAATCTTATAATAGCAGCCGCCTCGGACTTCAAATCGCGTTTTAAAGTAGAGCGAACACCATAGCCCATCATTTTTAGCGCATTAACATCGGTTGAGTTTGTCATATCAGCCTTTCGTCTATAAACTAATCTAAAATTAGTATAAGCTCTCGCTTCAACAGGCTTAACAACTTTTAATGGCCAACGTCCGTTAGCGATGTTTAAAACATCAACCCAATTAGCTTCTGACTTAGGTGCAATGCCATATGCTTCTCTAAACGAACTGACCGCGGCAGCCCGCTCACCAGAACCTAATTTTAAGGTTGTCTCTGTGCCATTATTAATAAAATAAATTTCTGGATTAACTTGATTTATAACCAATGTTTTTTCTGTATTAATTAATGCTACAACATCTTTAGTTGGAACAAATTCTACTAGATCTGAAAAGACTGGCAAAGATGTTAAAGTCACTTCACTCACAATAACTTGGGTTGCTTGACCAGCTTGATTATAAAACTTAACATATACTTTCTGATTCTTATCATGGTTAGCTAGCTTCCAAGTAATTTCAGGTTGATAGGTTTGGATATTAGCATCTTTAAAATCGGAAAAATTTGAAATAGCTATTTTAGTAACATCTGAACCAACAAAAAACTTTAAATTTACTAAAGGTAGGTCACCGGAATATAAAAGTTGATTAGCAACTACCTTAAATCCACCTTGAGGATTATCAGGCGAAGGAGCTGGGTTTACTGGCGGAGCACTGCTAAAACCTGAGCTGGAACTACTGACTGGAATTACGGTTATACTCAAAGTAGCATCATCACTACCACCAGCTCCAGTACAAGTCATAGTGTAATCAGTGGTCACTGTTGGTGACACAGATTGAGTTCCACTGGTAGCTGTACTAGCTGTCCATGAAGCAGAACAACTTGTGGCATTAGTAGCTGACCAAGTTAAGGTTGAAGAATCTCCCTGGTTAATAGTAGCTGGGCTGGCAGATAAAGAAGTAACTGGCAATGGTCTAACTGTGACTGTGCTAGTAGCATCATCACTACCACCAGCTCCAGTACAAGTCATAGTGTAATCAGTGGTCACTGTTGGTGACACAGATTGAGTTCCACTGGTAGCTGTACTAGCTGTCCATGAAGCAGAACAACTTGTGGCATTAGTAGCTGACCAAGTTAAGGTTGAAGAATCTCCCTGGTTAATAGTAGCTGGGCTGGCAGATAAAGAAGTAACTGGAGGAGGACTAACTTCAGTCATGGTAAATGCATTTAAATAACCTATTCCAGCTACGTCGTTTGGAGAAACAATAATATCAATGGTTCCTCCAACAGTAGGAGAAATTCCATTAGCAGCAAATGTATTTTGAAAATTTTGAAAAGCATTTAATGAACCAGATTTTGTATTTGATCCACTAATTGAATAATTTGAAGTTGATTTTGAATCATAGCCATCAACACGACTAACGCCATCACCTCGACCAATAATCGAACCAAGTAGCTTAAAAGCATAAAGTTTAGCCGGATTTAAATTACTCAAGCGAAGCTTGCCAGTCACTCCTGAAGCCACAACAAAACCCATCTTCATATAGTCATCTGGAAAAACACCAGTATCATTATTAGTAATAGCACCTTTTAAATAATAACTAGCATCAAGCTTACTACTAAAATTCTGGGCTGTTTTTAGCTCAAGTGTTGTAGTCGTGCCATCAATAGTTTGAATATCAGTTAAAGTTGGATCGGTCGTCACGATTTTACTATATTTATTCCAAACCCCTTCAGTAGTAGTCCAACCGTGAAGAGCAAATTGAAAAGTTCTTTCTGCTGCAGGTATCGCATTTAAACGATTTTGAAAAGTTGATTTAACAGACCCGGCAGATAATAAATCAACCCATTTTTGTGCTTTAGTTTTATCTGTTGCTAATAAAGATTTTTCAGCCAAAGTAACGGCGTCGTTCGTTTGACTAACTAAATTAACGGCATAATGCTCTCCCCAATCAAGGTTAATCAAACCACTAGTTGTATTATGCGAAGTATGAGTAAATTCACCATCAGCATAAGTGATTGAAGAAATAGTAGCGTCAGCTGTAACTCTAAGAGACAAGGCCTTTCGTCTTAATGCTTCAGGAACATCGGTGGTATTTAAAGTGATAGTTAAAGTACTACCAACAAGATCGGAACTGACTACTGTCTTTTGATTAGCTAATAAATATTCATACACTTCCTGCTGACCAGCAACCCAAACTGTGTCATTACCATTTTTACCATAAGACGAGGCAAGATGATCAACAAAAGCCTTAAATTTAGCCCAATGAAAATTGGAGTTACCAACCCCGTTGTAAACACGATGAGTAAATGATTGACGCCAATAATTTTTTCCCGTAGTACTAAGAGAATAGGTGTTATCTGCATCAGCATAATAATCCTCATCAGGAACTATATCTGGATTAGGACCGCTAGGACTAGAAATTAGATTTCTGTACATTAAATAATCACTCAAGCCAGTTGGTGAGGCTATAATAGGATTAACATCAACTGGATTAGCCCCATTTGGCAAGTTTACTGTGTTTCCCCCAACTAAAAAACTAGTCGCCTGACTCATAACTGACATAATATTTGGATCAGCAAAGGCCGGGTCAATATAAGACTGATCGCCATTCGGCAAAGCGTATTGCGACATATTCTTTGATATGCCAAGTTTAGTTTTTACGATATCATTGTTATCACTAATTGATTCATCATGATTTATCACATCCCAACCAGCGTCATAAGCGTCTCGTAACTCACCATAAGTAATATAACTAGGAGTATCATAATGAAGGTCACCATCATACCAAGCATAGCTAGCTCGAAAAGGAATATCATTGCCAGCTCCATCAGTTGAATAGAGCCCTGGATAAATAGAGCTTGTACTCTCAATGTCAACAATACCACCATTTAAATAGCGAAAAGCATTTCTGTAGCCCTCAACTAATCCATCATCAAACACCCAAGAATAAGCAAAAGTTTTACCATATTTCAGTGGTAATTTAGACACAGTAGCGCTAGTTGGAGTACTAGAGAACTGTACGGTAATGGTTTTTGTGTTACTGGCGTTGAGATTTATTGGTAGCAACTGCAAAAAAACAGCCACTATAATAAAAATACTAAGCAATCTTAAATTGTTCATATAATGTGTTTATTATATCACAAAAGCATTAACTAAAAAAATTAGCTAACTTTAATCACCTCTACTAAATCTTAGACAATAACGCTGGCAATAATTTTTCAATTTCTCCTCGTCCGGTTTTATGACGATAATCTATTTCCACCAAACAATTTATAATCGTTTTTAAATAATCGAAACTAAAACGCCTAACCTGATTAATATTCTTTTCTAAAACATAAGGATGTAAACCAATGGTCGTTCCTAGTTCTTTCGGCGTCGCCCCACTATCTAGGGCCTGACGCACTGAGGCTAAAATTTTATACTGCCACAATAACATGGTTAGAATATACTGTGAGTTTTCACCACTATTAAATTGCTCTTCTAACAATCGTAAAGCCTGATCGCTACGCCTAGTGGCCAGCGCGTCAGTTAAAGCAAAAATTGTTTCGGTGACTGAGTCAGTCGTTAATAGCTTAATATCCTCTTCTGTAATAACCACTTCTTCTTCAGTCGAAAGAGATTTTTTAAAGCTCGCCAACTTTTCAACTTCGTTTGATAATTTCCATAAATCAGTCCCGGCAACAGACACTAAATATTGAATTGTTTTTGGTGTCATGGTTGCGCCGCGCTTTTTCGCAATGTCTGATAATAATTTTACAATTTGCGCAGGACTTGGACTGACAAAAAATTGGGCATGAGAATTTTTAAATAAAAAATCTATTAATTTTTTTTCATCTTTTAAGAGCGCCCCAATTTTTCCATCGCTTCCAATTCTACCTAAACTCTTTTTTTCACCTTTGCCTTTCTCAACTAAACTTGATTCATACATTACTAAAATGTTTTCATTCTTCTTTTCTTTTTCTAAAAATTCGGTTAACTCAACTACTAATTCTTTACGACGTGAGGAAAAAATATCTTCTACAATTATAAAACGTCTTTTGGAAAAAAGAGATTGTGGACAATAAGCATCAGCTAAGGTTTCTAGTTTTAACTTAGCGCCTTCCAATTCTAAAAAACTAGTGCCATGTGGATCCACTTCGGCAATAAATTTATCCTTTAATTGCTTAATTTTTTGCTTAGCCCTAAACGTGTCAGGACCATAAAGAAAGAAAATCATAGTAGCGCTATTATAGCTTAAGTTACATAATTTTTCAATGCTTAATAAAAATTAAAAAGTCAGATAAAACTACATCTGACTTTATAAGAAACCTGAATAAACACTAAGCCTTATCTTCTGATTTGGCAATTGAATTTTTAGATTCATCGCCATTATTTAAATCAGGGATTGAGACTTTGTCTTCGGCAGTTGATTTATCAACCTCTTCAACATATTCTTCGGGGTGATTATAACCCAAAGCACTAAATAGACCTACGCCACACATGCACATAAAAATAAACCTCCTTAATTTAAAAAAGTTTAAAAAGAACAATTATACATTTAGCTATACTACAATATATTAGCTGAGTCAATCATAGTTGGATTTTCAATGCTTAATTCATGGTGTCATCCTGACGAATGCCAGGATCCATTATAACGTAGGAAAAACGAAATAATAACATATTTTGCTATATCATATTAACGCGATATAATGGATCCTGAAACAAGTTCAGGATGACACAATAAAACAACTTAAATGGTATAATTATTACATATGAAAACCATCTTAGATCTCCATATTCACTCTAAATATTCCCGCGCCTGCTCACCGCAATTAACTTTACCCAACATTAAAAAAGCTTGTCGGGAAAAAGGCATTGGCATTGTAGCGACGGGTGATTTTACTTATCCAGCTTGGTTTAAGTCAATTGAAGAAGATTTGGAAGAAATTGATTCGTCGGGTTTGTATAAATTAAAATCGGCGCCGGATGATAAAGTAAAATTTATTTTATCAACTGAAGTAGCTTTGATTTATAAAGATGGCGATAAGGCACGAAGAATTCATCTTGTTATTACTGCGCCCAACATTAAAGCAGTCAAAGAGTTAAATAAACAACTAGACAAAGACTTTAATATAAGAAGTGATGGCCGGCCAATTTTAGGCATGTCTTGTCCTGATTTAGTGAAGCTTTGTCTTAAAATCGATCCTAAGTTTTTAATCTACCCCGCACATATTTGGACGCCGTGGTTTTCGATGTTTGGATCCAAATCTGGTTTTAATACCATTGAAGAATGTTTTCATGACGAGAGCGAAAATATTTATGCTTATGAAACTGGTTTATCGAGCGACCCAGCCATGAATTGGCGCTTATCTAGCCTAGATAATTTAACCTTACTTTCTTCATCCGACGCTCATTCGCTAGCTAATTTAGCCCGCGAAGCTAATGTTTTTGATTTAAGTGCTAAACCAAGTTATGACGAAATTTATAATATAATAAAAAACCACGATAGAGAAAAAATGCTCTACACCATAGAATTTTGGCCTGAAGAAGGCATGTATCATTTTGATGGTCACCGTGATTGCCAAATTAGTTTTTCACCCGTTGAATCAGCGGAGCATAAAAATATTTGTCCAGTGTGCGGCAAAGAATTGGTGATTGGCGTTTTAAATCGCGTGACTGAATTAGCTGATAGACCGGAAGGCTTTAAACCCAACAAGGCTGTCCCTTATAAACAAGCGGTTGAATTAGATAAAATAATTTGTGAAGCTTTTGGTATAAAAGGTAGACAATCTAAAGAAGTTCAAGCCACTCACAAAATGATGATTGAAAAAATTGGTCCAGAACTAGAAATTTTATTAGATATTCCTTTGGAAAAAATGGTTGACCTGGCCCCGAAAGAAGTTGTTGAGGGCATTAAAAGAATGAGAGCTGGCAAACTTTTTGTAACGCCGGGCTTTGATGGACAATATGGAGTGGTGAATATTTTTTCAAAAGAGGAGAAGAAAAATAGACAAAAAACTTTATTTTAAAAACTAATTATATTAAATTTTATGGATATACAACATGAGTCAATGCCAATTATACCTCTAGAACCAAACACACCCCAACCTAATCAAAAAATAATTACTTTTAAATATATTTTATTTTCCATCTTTCTAATTATTTTTTCTAGTGTTTTAAGCTCTACAATAAATAATTTTAAAACAGGTGGTTCATATATGGTGTTAACATGGTTTGTTTTACTGGTTCTTTCTTGTGTTATTTCTTTATGGCTAACCTACTTATATGGAATTAACCTAATACAAAAAAATGAGTATTATAAAATATATTTTACTTTAACATATTTAATTTTTATTGCCTCTATATTTTCTATTTTATACTTTTTATACCACCTAGTAATAGGCTACTTTTGTTTGGCGAGTGATGTAAAGCGTTCTTGTGATAATTTTTCTGCGATTGGAATACTCCCAAAAATGTCGCCTATATTTTTAATTTCATTGATTATCTCCTATGCTTTTAGCATTTTAACTATTAAAGAAGAAAAGAAATATTTAAAAACTCTACTTACAATTTTTTTTGTTTTATTTTTGGTTATGGCTATATCGTTTTTTACAATTTCCTAAATTATTTAAAGTGTAAAAAACTTTATTCTGACCTCACCCCGCCCAGTCATTCGACTGGGCGACCCTCTCCATTTTTAATGGAGAGGGTTAACTAAACTTCACGTGAATACAAATCTCCCCTCTCCGTCAAAGATGGAGAGGGGCAGGGGGGTGAGGTATTTAACTAGAGGAAAAGAAAAATAGACAAAAAACTTTATTTTAATTCGCCCCCTCCCCATCCCTCCCCCTTTTTTCTGACTAGAAAAAAAGGGGGGTGCCTTAGCTTGCATTTGGAATAGTGAATATATAAAATCAAATTTTGAGAACAAAAAATCAGACTATTCTAAATTCTATGATGAATGCTTAATCATGGCAGCAAACAACCTTATGCAAATAGTCAACGACGAGGAAGAACCGATTAGTGAAGATGAGAAAATTAATAGCTGTAAAGAAATGATTGAAACATATTTCTCTGAGTCGTCGCCCTCAGGAAGCTGGTGCTTTGATCATAAAGATGATTTTCGCTGTCTTGATACAACAAAAGCACCAGAATTATCAAGTGATAATTTAAATTTTATTAATGAAGCACGTAAAGAGCTTGATTTAACCTTTAACCACCTTTATATCCGGGAATGCCTAGAAAATAGTTTTGATTATAAACTTAATCAATGGTTAGAAAATAACTATTCTATTGAATCAGAAAATAATTCTCTTAAATAATTATTTATGTTATAATAGGGCTTACTATGTTTCTATTTCTCAAAACAAAAAAATCTAAAAATCTTTACCGCGACGCCCTCCTCTCACTCAGTAAGCAAATTATGGAGACGATTAAACACGGCGTGTGGACGAATGAAGCTAAAATTAACACGTCTATCAAACAGGTCGTGGTTAATGGTATGGGTGGATCTAATTTAGGCGCTGAAATCGTTAAGTCTATTTTTAATAAAAATTTAACCTTGCCAATTATAATCGAACCGGGTTATGAGGTCGCGAGTTATGTTAATAAAGAAACGGCTTATATTGTTTCGTCTTATTCAGGCACAACTGAAGAGCCAATCGTAGCCTACACTAAAGCCAAGCAACGCGGCGCCCAAATCATTTGCCTAACATCCACAGGAGATAATGCCCTAGCCCTGTTGGCTAAAAAAAATAACACTCCACTATTTCAATTTCCAATTAAAGCCAATGTTTCTAACCAACCACGCCTTGGTCTAGGCGCTGCTTTAACCGGCATGATAATGGTTTTAATTAAATTAGGTGCTTTGAAAAAAACTATTCTTAAAGAAATTATTTTAAGTTCAAAAAAATTAGCAAAAGTTGGTAATGCCTTAGCTCATAGCATGAACAATCCAGCTCGTTTAATGGCCAATAAAATAAAAGGTCATGAAATTATTTTAGTTAGTGGTCCACTGCTAGCTGGTAACATGAAAACGTTACGCAATCAATTTTGTGAAAGCGCAAAAAATCTGGCAAGCTATTTAACCGTCCCTGATATGAATCACTTTGCACTTGAAGGTTTAAAATATCCCAAAAATAATTCTAAACGTTTAATTGCTGTATTTTTTGAATCTAACTTAGATAGTCCAAAAATTAAAACTCGTCTACATTTAACTAAAGAAATGTATAAGAAAAATAAAATTAAGGTTATTAGTCATGAGCTAAAAAGCAAAGGTAGCTTGGACCAAAGTTTAGAACTATTGCAATTTGGTGGCTTTTTGTCTTATTATTTATCTATCATGAACCATGTAAATCCAATGATTGTTCCTTGGGTTGATTGGTTTAAAAAAGAGCTGGCTACGAAGTAGCCATCCCGTCGTATGACGGGATTTTCTAATTTTATAAATTACCCTCGCCACAAGCGAGGTTTTTATTATTAAAATTCTAACCCTTCCTAGAATTAAACTTTATGAAAAATAAAGGAGGGGTGCGTAGCGCGATGTTCATCATCGCAACCGCAGGCATTTTAGTCTGGGGTTTTTGTGTTCACGCCGTACAAAATGGCGATCTAGTTATTAGCCAAGTGCAAATTACTGGTGGCACAGGCAAAACCAGCCAAGACTATATCAGTATCTATAATAAATCTGGCGCTGTTATAGATTTAAATGGTTTACGCTTAGTTAAAAGAACGAAAACTGGCACGAGTGATACAACTATTAAATCATGGGTTAGTCCGACACTATTAAACCCGAATGCCTATCACCTCTGGGCTAATAGCGCTGACGGTTTTGCTAGTACGCTATCTGCAAATTCAGAATCAAGTCAAAGCATCGCTGATGATAATGGCATTGCTATTCGTGAAGGAGTAGAAAATACAGGTACAATGATTGATAGTTTTGCCTGGGGTGATGCAAGTAATATTTTTGTAGAAACTTCTCCATATTCCACTAATCATGTTGGTGGAGAATATTATTCTAGAATTAATAATCAAGATACTAATAATAACTCGCAAGATTTTGAAATTTTGAGTCATGTCATAGCACCGATTTGTGGTAATAATTTAATTGAAAGCGGCGAGACTTGTGATGATGGTAATGCTGTTTCTGGCGACGGCTGTTCAGCAACTTGTCAGACTGAAACTGATATTATTTCAGTAGGAGACGTAAGAATAAATGAATTAGTGTCAGATCCTGAAACAGGTGACGAGTGGATTGAATTATATAACACAACTACTAAAACTATTGATCTAACAAATTGGACCATAGAAGACGGTTCTAATACTAAAACTATTTTAAGCGGTACAATTGGTTTTGAAACAGCTACTAAATTTTTTGTCATCACTAAGCCCAAGGGAGCTCTAAATAATGCTGGCGATATTATTAGTTTAAAAAATGCTGACGGCGATATAATTGATACTGTGACTTATGGTGATTGGGATGACGGGGATTTAACTAATAATGCACCAGTGGCTGAAAATCCATCTTCACTAGCGCGAGCCAATGACGGAGAATCAACTCATGATGATAAAAATGATTTTAAAATTACTTCAACTTTAACTAAAGGTACAGCCAATATCATTACGACACCAGAAACTGATAACGATGAGGAAGCTGCGACGACAAATACTTATGATTATAGTAAAGATATAACGCTCTCAGAAATATTTCCTAATCCTAAGGGTGCGGACAATGAAGCGACGAACGGAGAATTTATTGAACTTTTTAACAAAGGTCAAACAACAGTTAACTTAAGTAATTGGAGAATTGAGGTGAATGATAATGTTTTAACTATTCCTAGCGGCACTATGATTGGTAGTCAACAATATCTATCTTTTTTAACAAAAAATATTTTAGCTTTAATTAATGATGGCGCGACAGTTAAATTATTTCAACCCTTAAGACAAACTAGTTATCAATCTATAACTTATAAAAAGGCGCTAGAAGATCAAGCTTATGCTTTATTTGATTTAAGTTCCTGGCAATGGACAAGTCGGGCGACGCGTGAGGCAGTCAATTTTTTAGCTTCGCCACCAAGCGCTAATTTTGAAATAATTGATGAACCAATTATCAATCAAACGATTAGATTTGATAGTTCGGATAGTTTTTTAGGTAATAAAACCGCAAGCTATCACTGGTCATTTGCTGATGGTAGCGTCTCAAATTTGGCTAATCCAAGCCATAATTTTACTAAATTAGGCAAAACAAAAATCAGCTTAACGATTAAAACTGATTATGGAATTTCAACTGTTACTAAGACTATTACTATTATAAACGATAGGGCGTCAGAACCACTGAATCGCACTGAAGGGGCTGAATACACTGAAGTAGCAAATCAAAATGGTTTATTAAACAATATTATAATTACGGATTTATTAGCTAATCCAGAAGGAGCTGATGCGGGAAAGGAGTGGATTAAAATAAAAAACAATAGTGAATCTGAAATTGATTTAAAAAATTATAAAATTATTAATGAGGCTAATAAAACAATTGGCGCTTTTAAAGAGTCATATATTATAAATTCTCATGAAGAAAAAGAAATAAACAACAAAGTTTTAACTGGCAGTTTAGGAAATAGTAAACAAACTGTTTCTCTAATCGATCCAACAGGCAAAGTTATTAGTTCGCTCAGCTATGATGAGACGATTGAAGGAAAATCATATCTTGAAAATAATTCCAATAACGAAGACTTGGTTAAAATTGCGTCAACGCCAATCAATAATGAAATCTTTACAACTTCGGGTATTGCGATTTCTGCACCAGGTATTTTTTCTAAACAATCTTTTTATTTTCTACCAGAGTTTGGGGAACCACTTTATGAAATCTATAATTCTAAAAAACTTTTTCCTAAACTAAAAGCTGGCGATCAACTAATTGTATCTGGTACTTATGAAGAGAAAGAAACTGGGCCTAGGCTTAAAACTAAAGAGACCGAAGATATTCAAATTATTGGCAGTGAAGAGATCCTTGTACCAAGTCTTAGTACTAGCGCGGAAATAAAATTAGCGCCTTATCCAAGATTAGCTTTAGTTGAAGGAGAGGTTGTTACGAAAAAATCTCCGCGGATATATTTAGCTGATGCAAGCGGTGAGATAGAAATATATCTAACAACTGGCACTAAATTAAAAACCGCTGATTTTACAATCGGCGATAGGCTGAGTATTTTTGGAGTATTAAATATGGTTAACGGAGTAGCGCGTTTAATGCCGCGCTCAGCCGATGATATTAGAAAAATTGAACCAAGCGACTTTAGCGCCGCCAGCCTAACTACGCCAAATAGCACAACCAACACCGATATAGTTAATACGCCAACGACGCCACGGAAGAAAATTATTTTTTATTACTTGATAGCTGGAGGATTTATTATTTTAAGTGGTGTTTTTTATTTAATTCATAAAACCAAATAAAAAAGGCTTAAATAATAAATTACTTAAACCTTTTAATGCAAATTTAATTTGCAAAAATTAAATCATTTTTTGTTGTTCTTATAGGAATTACGGGGACAAAGTGATGAACCGTATCTGAATATGGTGGTTGGGTTCTAATTGACTCTGCCCAGTTAGCGCACACAGAAGTAGCTGGCTCCGTGTTAAATCTTTTTCCTAGACTATAGATTGTTTTTGTTGTCTTGTCGTTATCAACTGGCAACAACAAATCTTTAGTCAAGGAATAACTAAAAACCTCAGAAACTGTAGCTGGCCTACCGAAATAATTTTCAGCAATCCACTTAATGTCTGAAATGAATAAATTAATTTTTTTTAAAACATCAGACATATGAGTTGCACAGTAAAACTCAATTCGATGTGATTTACTGTTTAGAGCAGATATCACATCTGTTTGAAGATAGGCGATTCTGATGCCACACCTAGCACAATTAACCATGCAAGGCATAAGTTCGTGCCCTATATCCCTAGGATCTATTTCCATCTTTTTTTCCTTTCTTTAATTAACATTTTAAAAGAACAAACATTCTAAAATTTAAACATACAAATAGACTAAAGTCAATACTAAAAATAAAAAATACCGTCTTTACAAAGCATTGTCCTGGCGATGGCCTACTTTCCCGGAGCTTGGACGGCTCGAGTATCATCGGCGCTAAAGGGCTTAACTTCTGTGTTCGGGATGAGAACAGGTGTGACCCCTTTGCTTGAATCACCAAGACAATGCCTTTTAAAAACGGCATTATTATTACAAAAAATAATTTTTGAGAACAAGAAAGTGGGAAAATCTAATGGTTTATTAGTACTCCTCGGCTCAACCCATTACTGGGCTTACACCTAGAGCCTATCAAGGTCATATTCTCTGACCAACCTATGAAATCTAATCTTGAAGACAGCTTCACGCTTAGATGCTTTCAGCGTTTATCTTAACTGAAGGTAGCTACCCAGCAATGCCCCTGGTGGAACAACTGGCACACTAGAGCTTCATTCTTCCCGGTCCTCTCGTACTAGGGAAGAGCCTTCTCAAATTTCCGCGACCATAGTGGAGAGGAGACCGACCTGTCTTACGACGGTCTGAACCCAGCTCGCGTGCCGCTTTAATAGGCGAACAGCCTAACCCTTGGGAGCTTCTCCACCCCCAGGATGCGACGAGCCGACATCGAGGTGCCGAACCACGCCGTCGCTGTGGACGCTTGGGCGTGACTAGCCTGTTATCCCCGGAGTAGCTTTTATCCGATGAGCTTCCGCCGTTCTATTTCGTACGGTCGGATCACTAAGTTCTGCTTTCGCAACTGCGCGACTCGTTGGTCTTGCAGTAAAGCTGGCTTGTGCCTTTACACTATCTTCCGGATTTCCATCCCGGAATAGCCAACCTTTGTAAACGCCTCCGTTACCTTTTAGGAGGCATCCGCCCCAGACAAACTACCCACCAGATACTGTCCTCTCTCCGGATTCACGGAGCGAAGTAAGAATTAAGAATAAACCAGGGTGGTATCTCACTGATGTGCAAGCACTCCCACCTATTCTGAACAGGTTTATCCCTAACTCAATATCAAGTTGTAGTAAAGCTTCACGGGGTCTTTTCGTCCAACTATGGTTAACCAGCATCTTTACTGGTCTTGTAATTTCGCCGAGTTCTTCGTTGAGACAGTTTTCAAGTTGTTATGCCATTCGTGCAGGTCGGAACTTACCCGACAAGGAATTTCGCTACCTTAGGACCGTTATAGTTACGGCCGGCGTTCATCCGCGCTTAAATTCAAAGCTTCGCCCCGAAGGACTAACCTCTCCTCTTAACGTTCGGACACTGGCCAGGCATCACCCCCTATACATCCTCTTGCGAGTTAGCAGGGAGCTGTGTTTTTGATAAACAGTCACTTGAAATCTTTCGCTGCGGCCCACTTGCGTGGGCAGGTCTTATTGCTAACTTACGACCGCTGTTTTGCCGAGTTCCTTAACGAAGATTCTCTCGTACACCTTAGGCTTCTCGCCTCGTCTACCTGCGTCGGTTTACGGTACGGTTACTTCAGCCTTAGCCCTAGAGGTTTTTCTTGGAGACTCCTTAGTTTAAATTGACGCCATCCGAAGATTTTGTCTTCTGCCAAACGCTTGAAAGATTGATCCGGATTTACCTAGATCTATTCTCGCGTTAAGCAACGTTCATACCATAGAAACGCTTAAACCTTGAAACCTCGTCCCCCCATTGGAAAACTGAAGTAGTGCTGGAATATTAACCAGCTCATCCATCGACTACGCCGCCACTACAGCGGCCTCGCCTTAGGACCGACTCACCCTGGGTCGAGTTGCGTTGCCCAGGAACCCTTAGACTTCCGGTGGGCGGGGTTTTAACCCGCCTTTGTGCTACTTATGCCAACATTCTCTCTTCTAAATCCTCCACCACAACTCACATTGCGACTTCAGCGGATTTAGAATGCTCCTCTACCGATGTGCTTCGCTTACGCTACGCAAGTAGCAAGTGTAAAGTGGCAAGTAGCAAGTAGCAGAAATGATATTATCATTTTGCGACTTGTCACTTTACACTTGTCACTGCTTTTGCGAAGCAAAAGCGAAGCACATCTCGTATCTTCGGTAATATACTTAGCCCCGATACATTTTCGGCGCGAGACGACTAGACTAGTGAGCTATTACGCTATCTTTAAAGGATGGCTGCTTCTAAGCCAACCTCCTAGTTGTCGCAGTCACGACACCACCTTTCACACTTAGTATATATTTCGGGACCTTAGATGACGATCTGGGCTGTTTCCCTTTTGACTAGTGGAGCTTAGCCCCCACAGTCTGACTCCTGAGCTTCACGCATAGGTATTCGGAGTTTGGTTAAAGTTGGTAGCTTACGCCCCAACTCTATTCAGTGCTCTACCCCCTATGTTCAGCGCTCAAGGCTAGCCCTAAAGCTATTTCGAGGAGAACCAGCTATTGCCGAGTTCGATTGGAATTTCTCCGCTAACCACAACTCATCCCAAAGTGTTGCACGACTTACGGGTTCGGTCCTCCCCCCGTCTTTCGACGGGGTTCAACCTGGCCATGGCTAGATCACACGGCTTCGGGTCTTGTGCATGCGACATTCTTACATATTAGAAAGGTAACAATAAATCATTACCATTCTAATAAGTAAGAGAACGGGGGTTAACCCTTGCTTTCACTATGACTGCTCCGTCCTAGACGGATTAATCAAGCCGCATACAACAAACTCGTTGGCTCATTCTTCAATAGGCACGCTGTCATCCCGCCGAAGCGGGACTCCAACTGCTTGTAAGTACATGGTTTCAGATACTATTTCATCTCCCTCACCGGGATGCTTTTCACCTTTCCCTCACGGTACTAGTTCACTATCGATCTCAAGAAGTATTTAGTCTTGGGTCATAGTCGACCCAGCTTCCCACGGGATTTCACGAGTCCCGCAGTACTTAAGAATTATTATTATAAAGTAAGAATTATTTTCACCTACCGGGCTATCACCGTTTTCAGCAGAGCTTTCCAGCTCACTTCAGTTAATAAAACTTTTCCTTACCTGACCGCATTAGGTAGTCAGCATAATAATCTTGCAACACCACATAGACATATGGACCTAACTCCTTCAGTAAGCTCATCTCACCGAAGTGAAAAAAACTTACGTGGTCTACAGTGGTTTGGACTGCTCCCTTTTCGCTCGCCACTACTAAGGGAATAAAGATCACTTATCAAAATTGATGAAGCATCATCAACATTGATAAGAGATCACATTATTTTCTTTTCCTCCGGCTACTAAGATGTTTCAGTTCACCGGGTTGTCTCCTCACTCGTCTATGTATTCAACGAGCGGGCTTCCTGTCTTCAACAGGACGGGTTACCCCATTCGGAAATCTTCGGATCAAAGGTTGCTTGCCACCTAACCGAAGCTTATCGCAGGCTGCTACGTCCTTCATAGTCTTCTTGAGTCAAGGCATCCACCATGCACTCTTACGAGATTTTCCCACATTCTTGTTATCAAACAAAATGTGGTTAATCATTCTAAAAATTATTTCTTATACAAGTTTTTGTAATCTAAATATTTTATTTTTAAAGTTCAGCTCCGCACATCATTGGCGGATAATGATCCACTTAAATGAAACAGTATCCACAAACCATGCTTTAAAATTTCAACTTTTCAACAAAAAAACCGCCTGTTAAGCGGCTAGCGTACGCAAGAATCACGTCGGCCTTAGCCACTTATAGATCTTAGTGATAAGAGTGTTTGTTGCATATAGTTTAGTGTGTATACATTATACATTATCTAAAATGACTGTCAAGTCTTTTAGCTTAACGGGAAAAATAACGCCCAAAATCATCGTCTGAATCATCGTTTTTAGGCTTTTTTTTAGTATTTTCGCTTGTTTCTTCATCTTCGGAGCTTGTTTCGCTTAGATTCACACCATGGCGTGAATCTACGGCAGCATTGTTTATTGTTTCTTCAGTAATAACAATTTCTTCCTCTTCCTCTGGCATATCAGAAAAAATATCCCTGCCCGCCGAATCCGCCGATTCGGCGGAGAAGGAGGACTCAGGACTGTCGTCATCTTCTGCCTCGTCTTCAGATGGTAGATATTCATCTGGCGCTACCGACTCAGCTTGATTATGGAGCCGAGTACCACTAACGCCTTGATCAATAATTGAAGCATACTGTTCTTGTGAAATCATAATCTCTCTAGCCTTAGCACCATTAGATGGTCCGATGACTCCGGCTTCTTCCAACAAATCCAATAAACGAGCCGCGCGAGCGTAGCCGATACTTAAGCGTCTTTGTAAATACGAAGCTGAGGCTTTGCCAGAATTAATAATTAATTCTTTAGCTTCAGATAAAAGTTCGTCATCATCATCTGAGCCTCCATCAATTCCAACGCCAGCCATACCTTTTACTTTTTGTCGTTCAGTTATTTCTTCTAAATAATTTGGCTCACCAACTTTATCTTTAATATAATTAACCACGCGTTTAATTTCTTGATCAGTAATTAAAGCACCTTGTAATCTTTTTGGTTTACTTAAAGTCGCATTGGAAAATAACATATCACCACGACCTAATAATTTTTCAGCACCAGAAGAATCTAAAATAGTTCTTGAATCTATACCTGAAGCAACGGCAAAAGCAATACGAGCTGGCATATTAGCTTTAATCGTTCCAGTAATAACATTAACGCTTGGACGTTGCGTAGCTAAAACTAAGTGAATACCAACCGCACGCGCCATCTGCGCTAAACGCACAATACCAGCTTCCATATCCTTACCAGCCACCACCATTAAATCAGCCAACTCATCAATAATAAAAACAATGTAAGGCATTTTATCTTTAGTATTTTCATTATAACTTTCAATATCTCGTTTATGAAGTTTTGATAAAGTATCAAAGCGACGATCCATTTCATTAAGACACCACTTCAAGGCATTAATAGTTTTAGAAACTTCAGTAATAACTGGGGTTAATAAATGTGGTAGACCATTATAAATTGTTAATTCAACGCGTTTAGGATCAACCATAATAAAACGTAAATCATCCGGATTATTTTGATAAAGTAAACTTATAATCATGGTGTTAAGCATAACTGATTTACCAGAGCCAGTTTGTCCGGCGACTAACATGTGTGGCATCTTAGCTAAATTATCAAGCCAAACCTGCCCAGCGACATCTTTACCTAAACCAATCATTAGATTAACCTTACGCTTTTTAAAATTATCACTATCTAAAATTTCTTTTAACGGTACCGTCGCCGCCGTTTTATTAGGCACTTCAATTCCAACCAAAGCCTTGCCTGGAATTGGCGCTTCAATACGAACTGGATGCGCTGCCAAAGCCATTGATAAATCATTATTTAAAGCCGTAATGCGAGACAACTTAATTCCTTCAGCTGGCTTTAAAGTATATTGAGTAACAGTCGGACCAACACTAATTTCACCCATCTCGACGGGGATGCCGAATTTTTCCAAAGTCATTCTAATTATTTCTGTATTAGCTTTGATGTCACCGCTAGTTGGTTTTGAAATTCGACTATTTAATAAATCTAGGGGTAGGTCAATTTTAATATTGGTTTGATGCCAACGAGAACCTTCGTCTGCTACAGCAGTTTTTTTTGATTGTCGAACCTTATCTCCCTTAATAGGGTGAGCAACAAAAGTATCTTCAGTAACATTATTTTCTACATTAAAATCTTCCACTGGTGGTAAAATTTCATCAGGTAAAAATTCTTTATCATATTGCTTGGCCAAATTATTCTCTTTTATTTTTCTAAATAAAAAAGCTAAAGGATGAAAGGCTAATCTAATTGGCGCTGTACCTTTTTGAAAAATATCAACTAAGGTTGAATTAAACATTAACATTAGACCAATAAACAGTAAGGCTAATAAAACAATGAAGCCGGCCCAAAAACCAAAAGCCTTCATAACCATCGCAGCTAAAGACCAACCAATATAACCACCCCCCTTACCCTGATCTAAAGCCAAACTCCAATCAGCTGGTTCAACTAAAAACTGCAACACAGCCGCCACTGACCACAAAAACAACAGCACACCAATATAATGTAAGGCGCCTAATTTTTTCTTATTTTGACCAAACAATAAAAAGCCCATGATTAACAATAAAATAGGGATCATCCATTTTGCCCAACCAGCCAAGAAAGCTAAGGCACTATTTAAGTAGGGCCCGATTGAACCAGCTAAATCAAATAAGCTCAAAAACAAGATAATCGCCACTAAAAAAAACAACACCACCAAAATGTTCTTTTTAACATCGGGGTTAACTCTTAAGCTGGGTAATGAGATATAATCCAGGGGACTTTTTTGTCTTCGTTTTACCATATTAGATATAAAAATTATAGCACAAAAGCTAATAATAAAAAATCTTAGAGTAAAGCATAAAGTCTGGTTTTTATGATCTTGCGATGATATAATAAAGACGTAAAGGTCGATCTTTCGTTTACTATAAAACTCCATCAGCCCTCATGACTGGTGGGCTAAACGATAATCACCATTTATGAAAAATCTTCACAAAATTACCCATATTTTACTAATCATCGGTGGTCTAAACTGGCTTCTAATCGGTTTATTTGACTGGGGTGTTAGTGAAATTTTGGGCACAACGATTGCTAAGGTCGTTTATATCTTAGTTGGTTTAGCAGCGGTCTATGAACTTGTAACAATCAAAGACTGCGCTTGCTGCAATGCCAAAGAAACACCAAAAGCCAACCCGGTCAGCTAATTTTAGCTAATTTTAAAAAACAATTCCTGCGACCCCATGCTCAGGAGTTGTTTTTATTTTATATACCTCACCCCCAACCCCTCTCCACGCTAATAGCGCGGAGAGGGGAGATGGTTATTCGCCTAAAAACTAATATACTTTATTTAAAATAAAATTCTAGTTATTTTTCAAATTTTCTATATAGTATTTTCTTATTGAATAAATAACGAAAGTATTTAATACAACGGTTATTTTTAGTCTCCCCTCTCCATCAAAGATGGAGAGGGGTAGGGGGTGAGGTCAAAGCTTGCCTTTAACTAAACAAGATATTATAATGACCCTGCTATAATTAATTATAATTTATGAACAAAGCTTCTAGACTATTATACCCCTTAATTTTGGTAGTAGTTATTATCACTACTGGTTGTAGTTTACAATCCATTACTACCCCTACAGCTAGTAATGAAGTTATAGTAGAAAAACCACAGGCCGAGACACAAAGCATAAAATTAACTGGACAAGACAATAAAACTGCTTTAGAAATTTTAAAAGCTTCTCATAAAGTAGGCACTAAAAGTTTTGGTGAGCTAGGAGAATTTATTGAAGAGATTGATGGCATTAAACCTGACGCCAAACACTTTTGGGCTTTTTATATTAATAATGAAAGTAGTAATGTTGGTGCTGGCCAATACACAAGCAAAGCTAGCGACATCATTGAATTTAAACTAGAAGAAATAAAATAGTTTATGCTTATTTATTTAATAATTATTTTAGCGGTGATCTCTAGATTGGTGCCGCATTTTCCTAACTTTGGAGCTATTACCGCCTTAGCTATTTTTAGCGCTGCTTATTTACCAACCAAACAAGCTGTTGTGATTCCTTTAGCAGCTCGTCTAATCTCTGACCTTATCATTGGTTTTTTCTCTTGGCCTTTAATGATCGCGGTTTACGGAGCGCATTTAAGCGGAGTGCTATTTGGTCTTTGGATAAAAAAATCACCCAACTCTGATCGTTGGTTAAAAATAGTTTTTTCAGGTTTAAGCGCTTCGATAATTTTCTTTTTAGTAACCAACTTTGCCTGGCTTTATCCAAACTATCCTCACAACTTCGCTGGTATTTTATTAAGCTACACCAATGGCTTACCATTTTTACGCGGAACAATGATGGGAGATGTTGGTTATGTGGTGGCTTTGTTTGGAGTTTATGAATTAGCTTTATTTTTTAAAAGAAAAACTGAACTCAAAAAAATAACTATTTAAAATAATAAAATAACTCCACTAAAAGCTGGTTTTGATAAAAAGCCGGCTTTTATAATTTTATATTTTAACTAAAAATTACCAACTAACAATAAAAAATATTTAGCTAGTAAACGATTGACTAACCTAGTAAATTACTGACATAATTAAGCTACCTAAGAATAAGTTATGTTTAAACTAACTCGACATGCCTCTAACCCAATTTTAAGCCCAAAGAGCGACCTACCATGGGAAAAGGAAGGTGTTTTTAATCCTGGTGTTACTGAATTTAATAATGATATTTATTTACTGTATCGCGCGGTGGGAGAGCGAGAATCTTATATCTCGCACTTTGGTTTAGCTAAGAGCCATGATGGCGTCAATTTTGAACGTGTCTCGACTGAGCCAGTTTTTGGTCCGCGAGAAACTTTTGATCACTGGGCCACAGAAGATCCGCGTATTACAAAAATTGAAAATGACTTTTATGTAACCTATGTAGCAGTAGCTAAAAGAATTATGAAGGACGGCTCATCAGTGAAACGCTTTTTACCACTAGAAACTTCAACGGCGCTACTTAAAACTAAAGACTTTTTAAATTATGAAAATTTAGGTGTTATTTCTCCTCCCAACTCTGACAACAAAGACATCACCTTATTCTCACGTCAGATTAATGGTCGCTACTATATGTTACATCGACCCAACCATTGGTCTAAAGAATGGTTTCAAGGTCCTTATGAAAAATATTTAAACGAAGGCTTGCCTTGCGATGTTAAAGACTTACCAGACATTCCTGGTATTTGGATTGCTTCCTCAGCTGATTTAGAAAACTGGAACGATCATCAATTATTAATTTCTCCATCGCATTCAGATGATGCTAAAATTGGGCCAGGCATACCGCCAATTGAAACTGAAGCGGGTTGGCTAGTAATTTATCATCATGTTAAAAAAGATAAGGCCACTGGATTTTTTGTTTACTCGGCTAGAGCCGCGCTACTAGACCTAAAAAATCCAACTAAAGTAATCGCTAAATTAAACTACGATATTTTAGAGCCTGAGCTACCTTATGAAAAAGAAAATCAGACTAGAGTTGTTTTTCCAACCGGCGGTTTAGTTAAAAATGATATGCTATATGTTTATTATGGCTCATCTGATCGTTATGTTTGTCTAGCTACCGGATCATTGAAAGAACTCTTAGCCGAATTGAAACTAGCCACGGAAAAAAAGACAAATTAAAAATATGAAGAACATTCATGAAAAAATGTGGATAGTGTTTCTAACGACTTACCCACCGCGCGAATGTGGCATCGCAACTTTTACGTCAGACCTTTTAAAAAGTTTTGATCAACTTTTTGTACCGCGCGAAGAAACCAAAGTTATTGCCTTAAATACCGATGTCCTACAAACTTATAATTACCCAGCTAAAGTTATTTTACGTATCTCAGAAAATCAACCTAATGATTATTTAGTAGCAGCTAAAAAACTTAATGCCCTCCCGCACGTTAAATTAGTTTCAATTCAACATGAGTTTGGTATTTTTGGTTCTGACTATGGTAAAAATATTTTAATATTTTTAAAAGAAATCAAAAAACCAGTGGCGATTACTTTTCATACAGTTCTGCCTGAACCAAACGAGCAGCTTAAAAATATAGTCTGTCAAATAGCCGAGCACGTTGAGCGCATTAATGTTATGACTAATAATTCTAAAGAATTATTAAAAACAGATTATGGCATAAGCGAAGAAAAAATTAAAATTATTCCTCATGGTATACATGCCCTGCCTTACACTGACGGCAAAACCACCAGAGCCTTATTAAAACTTAATGGTAAAAGAGTCTTATCAACTTTCGGACTCTTAAATAAAGGCAAAGGCATAGAATACGCGATCGCGGCTTTACCAAAAATTTTAAAAACTCACCCTAATGTTATTTATTTAGTTGTCGGAGCAACTCATCCAATCGTATTAAAAAATGTCGGCGAAGAATATCGCAACGAACTAATTAAACAAGCCTATGATTTAGGCGTAGAAGATCATGTTTTATTTTACAATGAGTATTTAGCAACCGAGGAATTATTAAAATTTTTACAAGCCACAGAAATTTATTTATCATTATCACAAAATCCTGACCAAGCCGTCTCAGGTACTCTCACCTATGCTTTAGGGGCTGGTCGACCAGTTATTTCAACGCCCTTTGCTCAGGCTAAAGAATTAATTACGCCTGAATTAGGGGCTTTGATAAAATTTAATGATAGCGAAGTTTTAGCCCAGGAGGTGATTGCTTTATTAAGCGATAGAGAAAAATTAACTAACATGAATAAGGCAGCTTATTTTCGCACCCGAGGTATGACCTGGCCTAATGTTGCTCTATCATATATGAGAGAATTCACTGAATTATCTCCTGAGCTAGCTAAAAAAGAAAAAAATCTACCAGCTATTAAATTACAACACTTACGTAAACTAACTAATAACTTTGGTATTTATCAATTTGCCATTCTTGATGAACCAGATCCAAATTGGGGCTATACTTTAGATGATAATGCTAGAGCTTTGGCTGTCGTAGCACTCTATCGCCGGCTTCATAAAAGCAAATACGATGAAAACTTAGCCAACATCTATTTAAAATTTTTAGAACATGCTGTTAAACCGACTGGTGGCTTTAAAAATTATTTTACTAATGAAGAAAAATCTCATCAAGCTCGCAACTTAGATGAAAATTTAGAAGATTCTGAAGCACGGGCTTTATGGTCTTTAGCGATTGCTGCCACCAGTAAATTACCAACCAAGTTAAAACAACGCGCCAGCCTATTATTAAATAATCAATACGAAAAATTTACTAAAGTTGAATCACCGCGCGCTATAGCTTTTCATATTAAAGCTCTGGTGACTTGGTTGACTTTAGGCAAAAACGGAAAAGCCATGAACCTAGTCATTAACTATGCTAATTTTTTACTTGATCGCTTTAATGATAATAACTCAGCGGATTGGCAATGGTTTGAACAATCACTAACTTACTCTAATGCTGTTTTACCTGAAGCCTTACTCTTAGCTTATAAGGCCACAGGTAATTATGATTATTTTAAAGCTGGTAAAACAGCCCTTGATTTTCTTATTAGCCAATCCTTCCAGGGAGAAGTTTGCGAACCAGTTGGCCAAAGCGGTTGGTTTAAACGCGGAGAAACCAAGAAAATTTATGATCAACAGCCAGAAGAAGTTTCTTCTCTAGTGATGGCGTTAAGAACCATGTTTGATCTGAGCGAAGATATTTTTTATCAAGAAAAAATGCTCCAAGCTTTTAATTGGTTTTTGGGTAATAACGCACTCAATCAAGTAGTTTATTCACAAATGACTGGCGGCTGTTATGATGGAATAGGTGAGAGGGAAATTAATTTAAATCAAGGCGCTGAATCAACTATTTCTTATTTATTAGCTCGCTTGGCAGTAGATATTAAACATTATTAAAATTAAAAAGTTTTAATTAATATGAAAAAAATAATTGCCATTGGCGGTGGAGAGATGGGTCGACCTGGCTATCCAATTGAAACTACCGCAATAGACAAGGAAATAATTAAATTAACCGGCAAGAAAAAACCTAAGTTACTTTTTATTCCAACAGCCAGCTCTGATTCTCTAGATTATTGTCAAACAGTTAAAAAACATTTTGGTAAAAGATTGGGTTGCCAAGTCGATATTTTATATTTAATAAAAAATAAATTATCAAATAAAATTATCAAAAATAAAATATTAAAAACAGACATTATTTATGTTGGCGGTGGTGATACTTTAAAAATGATGAGAATTTGGAAACAACAAGGAGTTGATAAACTTTTAAAAACAGCTTACCAAAAAGGTGTCGTCATGTCTGGACTGAGTGCTGGTTCAATTTGTTGGTTTAAATACGGTAATTCAGATTCCAAAAAATTTTTAAACCCCAAGGCTGGCTTAATTAAAGTTACAGGACTTGGTCTTATCAAGGCTTTAAATTGCCCTCATTATGATATAGAAAAAGACAGAAAGCCTGATCTTAAAAAAATGATGAAAAAAACTTCTGGCGTAGCTATTGCGCTAGATAACTGTAGCGCCCTAGAAGTAATTGATAATAATTATAGAGTAATTTCTTCAAAAACATCAGCCAACGCTTACATAATCTATTGGAAGGCTAATAAATATATTGAAAAAGTAATTAAAAAAGAAAAAGTTTTTAAACCGCTAACTAAGTTACTACTAAAACTATAAAACTAATAAACTTTTTTAGCATAAGCTAAATAAAGTACCATGATAATATTAAAAATATAATTAATATAAAGCGGATAGTGTCTGATATTAAGCGAAACATCATCAATCACAATATAGATCATCATTAAAATTTCGCCAAATAACCAAAATAACAAAAAGAGCCATGAGAGATCGTCGGCTTTTTTGCTTTTGAAAGTTTTAATAACTTGGGGCACGGCACAGATAGCAAAAAGAAAAGCACCAAGCCAACCAATAAATTCATGCATAGATTTTAGTATAACAGCTAAAACAAAAAAGGCAACAAGCCTTCTCCTAATAAACAACTTTGACTTTAACAGAATCTCGCTCAACCACGGCGGGTTCAGAATGGGGAGAATCTGCCGAAGAGAAAGATAAAATTATTTAAAATTATTATGCATCATGCCGCGACCAGATCCCCTCATCATACCTCCATCATATTGTTGATACATGCCCTTTAATGGACCTCGTTTAAGCCAAACACTATCAAAACCAAAATAATTAATTAACCAACCGCTAACTAAAATAACTCCAAGAAAAACCACAACGACAGCTAGGAAATTCTTTTTATAAGAAAAATCGTATTTACGAAAAGTTTTAACACCAAAATAAATACCAACTAAAGCTAAAATTGGCGCCCACCAAGGGAAGCTAGAGATAAGCTGCTGATAACGAATATCACCCATTGGACCATGGGTACGAAGTGAAAAAGAAATTAAACTTATTAAAAAGATTAAAACTAAAACTAAAGCAACTAAGCCAATAATCATCGCCAAAGAACCGAGCATAAAACGCCAGCGTGGTTTCATTTTTATTTGGCCACTCTTAATCAAAGCGACAACATTTTTTTCTATGGCTATTTTTTTATTGTCTGACATATTTTCTTTATTAAAATTTTACCACGATTAATTCTACTGCCAACTGTACCGATCGGTAAACGTAAAATATCTGCAATTTCTTCGTAATTCTTTTCTTCAAAGATAAATAAAATTAAAGGCTCAGCATAAATAATAGGTAACTTACTAGCACAAACTCGAAGAGCCTCTTTTTCTTCTTGCTCCATAAAATTAGCTACTATATTTTCAGTGTCAGAAAAATCCATACCCTCTAAAATAGGCTTCTCCTTTTTATTTTTTAAAAGACTATTAATCGCTTCATTGTGAACAATACGATAGAGCCAAGAAGAAAATTTAAGCTTAGCTTTAAAGCTATTTAAATTGATAAAGGCTTTGATAAAAGAATTTTGAACAACATCAGCCGCCTCAGCCTCATTACGAACTAAATAATTAGCATAACGTAATAATTTTGCTTGATAACGCTCAATTATTTCACGATATAATTCCTGATCCTGATTTATAACACGGTCTATTATTTTTTCATCAGTTAGTTCTTTTAAATCTATCATAGAATTTAAGTCTAACACAATTATGACTATTAGCTACAGCGCCAGAAATTAGCCTAAAATTAAACTGGGTTCTTAAATAAATCATTCAAGAACCCAGCCTAAACTAAAACTTATTTATTTAAACAATTACCATGCCCCATACCTCTACCAGCGCCTCTGCCAGCGCCCTGACCATTGCCATTGCCTAGGCCTAATTCTTGTCTAATCGCTAAGGCTTCAGCGGTTTTACCTTGTTCTCTTAAATTATGAGCCTCTACAAACTTAGAGAAATTATCTTTATTAATCACTTGAGTTACTCGACCGCGACCATTCATTAATGTTTTCCAAGCTTCATAATTATTATCAGCCATGGCTTTTTCCATAGCTTTATGACGCTCAACAGTGTAATTTGGACCTTGTTTAGTAGCATCGCCTTGATAAGCTAGGGCATTACTGGAGATTACTGCGCTAACTACAGCGATTAAAGCTAAAACAGAAAGAGAAATATATAGTTTTTTGTTTTTCATAGATTATGTTTAATATTAATTAAATAAATCGACCTTTTACTCTGTAATCTAGATACAATTGAAAGGTGACTTTTCTTCCAGGGCCAATAAAAAGCGCACTTTTCTTTAATAAATCATTCTAAAATGATAAACTAAAGCTATGAGCTATAATTTTTTAAACAAAAAACAAATAATACTGCCACTAATAATCTTAATAGGCTTATTTGTCTTATTCCAATCACTAAAAACAAATCAGGTCATTGAAATCAAAGCTGATCAGCTGATCACGCAAAATGAAATTTCAATTTTAACGCAGAATTGTTACCTACCAAAATTTTTAGATAAATGGCAAAGACTGGATGTTTTAAGTAAAAAAATTATTAAAGATAAACCGGACGCTGTTTTTTTGCAAGAAATTTTATTTTCATCTGAACTTAAGCCACTAAAAAATGATTATCAAGTTTATTATCAAAGAGGTAGGCTAGGGCCAAAAGGCGGATTAGCTATTGCTACTAAAGAAAAAACTAATGATATCTCATTTTATAAATTTAAAAATCAAGGCACTATTTTTAGTGAGCAGAGAAACGACAGAATTATTGAAAAGGGGGTTTTAGTTGTTAGATTTAGTGACGCTATATTACTTAATACTCATTTGGTCAGTATTTATGATGATAAAAATGACAACGAAGCTAAAAATAACCTTGAGCAATTTAATCAGCTTAAAGAAATAATTCAAGCAGAAAAAAAATCAGGTAAAACTATTGTTTTGGCTGGTGATTTTAATTTTAATAATGAGTCAGAACAATATAAGGAGTTAACTAACTTACTAGACGATCAAACTACTAGCTTAAGAGAAACGGCTTATTTAAACAATCAAGCTCAACAAATAGATTTTATTTTGACTAATGAGGGCAGAAGTTCTAAAACTTTTATTAATGAATACGAATCATTTGTTAGTGACCATTACGGAATTGTTACTAAGATAATATTTGATTAAATAAACCATAGAAAAGAAAGGTTTATTAGAAATATAAAAGCAGCTAATTGTTATTAGCTGCCTATTTTAGATTGTATAAAAAATACTTTACTCGCTTTCTCCAAAGTACTTTTCACTCATTAATCGATCATACTCTCTCTGAGATACTATTTTTTCAGCAAAGTCTATAACATTTCTTATGCCTTCATCATAGTTTTCCTCGGCTAAATCTAATTCTGTATCAATACCGGGTATGTCTGAGATAAGTTGCCAGTGAAAATTAAAGTCCGGAGAAAAAAACAATTTCGTAATACCTCTTTTAAAAAGAACAAATAATATAACATCACCTATAACAGTATAATACTTAAACCTTGGACTATCGCATTTTTTAATTATAACTTTTTTAATATCGTCTAGTTTAAATATTTTTTCGAAATTATTTTCATAATACTCAACCTCTTCTTTTATTAAATAACTATCAAGTGGCTGAATATCATTAATACTTATTTCGAAACATACTGGGTCATTCATCGCATCTTCTAAAGACAATGCAACAAAAAAAGTGTTTGGTGAAAAAATTAACTCTAACTCTTCCATTAAGCACCGCCTTTCTGTTTTTCTGCATATTCAAGAAGATTTTCTATTTGTTCTAACAAACCCTTTGTGTCTGCCTTGGCCGCATCTATATACCAATAAGCGTCATAAAATTTATACTGTAACTTTATGACCACCTCTTTATCAAGAATTAGCAATTCCGTTTTTCTCTTACATTTGGGCTTAACCTTACATTCTTCATTAAGACAAAGAAAATCTCCTTGCTGCTTTAGAAACTCTACTGCTTCTTCTGCACGCATTTTTACCTTGAAGCCAGCGAATACATACCCCTTCCCACAACCATGCGGAAAGTTAATTTTAATGGTTTTTTCCATTATTTTCTCCTGTTAGTTTAATTTACTAATACAAGGGGTATGTCTATAAAGGGTTTAACCCCTTTATACTAGCGAAAAATTTTTAAAGAACATTCTAATTTAACATATGATCTTAAATTGGTCAAGAGCATTAAAAATACGGCACGCTGCGGCAGAATCTCTCCGTAGGAGGATTCTGCCGGTACTATATTGAACCATGGATAATAAAGCGGCAGATTCCCCCGCCCAGGGCGGGGAGAATCTGCCGCAGCGAAATACGCTCCTTTTGGTTTTGATAAATGAGATATTTTTTTTACGAACTTTTTACTAAAAGCAAAATCACCAGCAATTGGTTGCCGTATATCCCTGCCACTTAGTGTATAAATAATTGGATAAGCAAAGTGATTTGTAGTGCTACCTTCAAAGCGACTGCGCTCATACAAAGGCCAAACAAAATCACATTTTCTGCGAATAATCGGACTGATAAGTTTTTCTATCCAGTCAACTTTAATACTTTTTAAATCCGCATCTAACATAACAAAAATATCAAATTGTTCTTGATATTTTTTTAAAAAAAATAGTATGTTTTTCCCTTTACCTGGTTTACCCTTGGTGATAAATGATATTTTACTATTTTTAGTTTTTACTTTTCTGAAAATTTCACTGGTTTTATCGGGACTTGAACTATCTATATTAGCAATCACTACTTTTTTAATTTCAGGAAACTTAACTTGAACCGCCATTAAGCCCTTGTCAATTATTTTAGTAACAAATGCAATGTTATTTACTTCCTGATATGACGGTAGAATAACAGCGATATTCATAAAAACTTTTTTGGGTTAATTTTTACTCAAACTGAATTCTGCTTTGCTCAACCTTAGAACTTTCATACAAATCTTTCCAAACAGGTTCTGATCCTATTTGATCTTTCGAAAATTCTAAAAAATATTCTAATTTCTTTACTAAACTAATCTGTATTTCATTGCCCTCGGCAAACTTAATGTAATGACTATTAATATACAAGTCAGCACATTTAACAATTAAAGCTTCAAAGCCAAATTTCTTAGTTCGATTAAACATCTCTCGATATCGATCTTCTTTGTTCTTAATAGAAACATCAAAAGAAACTGAATCAACTAACTCAGCAATTTTATTACCGAAAACAGAATCTATATCATTCTTTGTTACGTCACTATCCTCTATTAAATCATGCAAAATTGCACCCATAATAATATCTAAGTTGTAATTATAAGAGAATAAATAGTACGCAACCTGTAAACTATGAAAAATTACCGGCTTATCATTATGACCGGATTTCTCATAGTTATTAACAAGGAAAACAATTGCTTCATGTAAAGCATGTCCCTCTTTAGGTGTAATATCTTTAAACATATATTCTAGTTTTAGCATAAAACTAGAAATAAAAAAAGGTCGACACATGATATGTGTCGACCAGCTAACTATTTAACAATATAGTCTGTTATCTGATTTACGGGTCCAGAAATATAGTTAAGTCCAGATATTATCCTGTTAGCTAGATCTTTCCTAAACGCATGGAAAGAAATCTGATCATAAGAAGGGATAAATCCTAACTCCTCAAACCGTTCACCGCCTAATACATTGATACAGCTACCTCTTATATATCTTGAAAAATTTTCAATCAAGAATAATTTAGTTGCTAGATTGTTATCTTTCTTAACATAAATTGAAGATAGATTGTTATCAACGTGAACCAGAAAAGAACTATAAATTTTCACCGAAGAATTTTCTTTGTTGATTAATAATTCATCGGGGTTAATCTTTTTTTTGCATAACCACGTTTCTTCGGGGTTAACAGGAAAATACTTTAGTAAATCAGGAAGACCTCTTTTAATAGATTCATAACGCAGATAAAAAAACTTTGTACCTGCTTTTGCATATATACCATCTTTCTGTATCCCCAAAATAACTAAATCATTTCCAATAATTTTTGCTTTGTACCTAATGCACATATCCAAGGCAACCGAGGTTTTACCTGCTCCAGATTTACCAAGAAGCAATATACCTCTTCCATCCAAAGATACGGCTGCCGAATAGGCTGTTAGCCAACTATGCACCTGACGTTGAGCTTCTAAGAATGGGTATGCTGCGTAAAGTAGTGTTTCACCGTTATTCATCAACTTCCAAGGATATTTTATATAACAAACATTCTCAGTGTAAACAATAGACTTAACAGTAGAATCAGAATACTCTACTCGGAATTGAGACGAAGGAGTTGTCTTAGAAATGCTAAAAGCAATATGATCTCTTAATAAAGACTGGCAGGTACCCCAAATCCTAGACACTTTCTCTATGGTTAATTACAATAAAACCATATGAAAAAATCATTTAAGGTCTCGAAAGAGACCAAAGAACAAATATTAAAAAGAAT
>Ga0265297_10001605_pt1 | contig 51798 bp, 83 predicted proteins | sample Munlanlwell13791_FD_192502 | JGI IMG/M metagenome (GOLD analysis project Ga0265297, IMG submission 192502) | Leachate microbial communities from a municipal landfill in Southern Ontario, Canada - Leachate well 137-91 | ecosystem: Engineered > Solid waste > Landfill > Unclassified | place...
AAGGCAATCGTCTGCGGAAAGAGTTACACCCTCCGGGATAGCGGTCAGTCTTCCGAGGTCAAGGAAACCGCCTGCGGAAAGAGTTACACCTTTCGGGATAGCGGTCAGGCTTCCGAGGTCAAGGAAACCGCCTGCGGAAAGAGTTACACCTTTCGGGATAGCGGTCAGGCTTCCGAGGTCAAGGAAACCGCCCCAATTCGATAAATCATCCTTTTTGCAGATTTTTATCATTTCACATATAATCGTTTCCTCAACATCAGGAGTAGCCCAATCCGGTTTCACATCATCCCATTGTAATTTATAAGAATTGTAATCAAATAATTCCCCATACGGAACAAACTCACAGGATGATTGGCGGTTTATAGTCGTGATATCGTCTTTAATTTTAAACTCTTTTGCGATATCGTTATGCGAGTCGTTGCCTTCGAGCGTATATACTTTAATCTCATCGTTGAAATACGTTACTTTTGCGCTTCGGTATCTACACATTGCCTTATTCTCCCTGATTTTTTAAAATGATAATTTTTTCTTGCCTGTTGGTTTTTCTTCTGGTTCTGGTTCTGGTTTTTCAACGACCTCGACTTCGCCTTCTGATTCTTCGATTACTTCGCCGGTCTCTGTATCTACAGTTTCTTTAAATCCTTCGGCTTGTTCGGGATAAAACTCTTCAATGTGGTCTTGTTCATCCAAATCGTCGTCAATAAGATTTGGTATTTCCGCTTCAAGAAGTTGCTGTTCTCCCGACTGGAGTTGTTTGAATTCATGTGCTGTTTTAATTAGATTTTGCATTGACCCTGCAAACTCAATTCCGGCGACATATATTTTAACTGGTTTCCCCGTAGTCGGATTAACAGCCATTTTCGGGACAAGAATTAAATTTAAATCAATACCGGCAAGCTGTCCACCTGTCATTGTCATGATTAATAATAGTGATGAATACAGATTTTGAATGCTGTTAAATCCCGTAGTCCTGAATTTCCAGCATGAGCCAAATCTATTTACATCCCTAATCATACATGATAGAGTCCCGTTCATTTTACATTTGTCTTTACCGTCATACTTCGGGTCGGCTTTCTCGCAAGGACACTCAATTTCTTTTTCATCACTTGTGATAGCTTTCTCACCATCGCCTGCGCATACGCACGTTGTACCGTCGTATCTTGCATATCGGCTTTGAAAATTACCCTCGATTGAATTGAAAAGAAGCATAATTGGAATCGATGTCGGTTTCTCACCGAGAGACTTATGAATCTCTTTATCTTTAATAAAATTTCCTTCCTTATCTCTGTCAAGTGTTGTAATCAGAAAATAGTCAAGTTTCTCAGGAAGTTTAAATTCAGTACCACCGGCGGATTTTTTTGTTTGTCCTTTTCTACCAATTTTTATTTTACCTATTTCCAATAACGATGGTAAAAGTGTTTTAATGTTTCGTGCCATTACGGTTTTCATTCTTTTTTCTCCTTAAGTTTACAAAAGTCAGTTGCATACGCCGGACAAAATTTCTCTGAGCATAAAATTGAGTTTGTGTTTGCCGGAAATGCGCTTGGACTTTTGCTTTCTGTAAAATTATTTACTTGTGAAACAATTGATTTAATAGTCTGTTTTGCCTCTTCTTCACAGATTTCAACATTGAATAATAACGATTTTGGTTCTTCATAGTTTTTTGAAACGGCAGTTCTCGGAATCCAGTCAACAAGTAATTTCTTTGGATTGCAAATACCATTCGTTTTTGCCAAAATGGAATAAGTGCCAAGCTGTGAATGATAGTCATCCGGTGATTTTCCTGTTTTTAAATCTCGAATTGATATCGTTTCGATTACATCAGCATGAGCAGTGATTATTGTCCCATCTTGCATTTCCGCTTCCATTTCAAATTCAACAGCTATCGGATTAATATTTGGAAGTAAAAAGTGATAATAAGAACGCATAATATTTTGAATTTGTATATCCGCATCTGATGGTTTCCCTGTTATCGTATCATAGGCGAGTCCTGATTCTTTTGCTTCATTAAAATAATTTATTGAAATATCGGTCATATCGTCAAGTGAAAATTGTTTGCCTTCAAGTTTATTTTGTAATGCAAATTTTGCACCCTCATGACATGACGTCCCGATAGTAGATGATACAAATCGTACCATGAAAGCATAATCATTGAGTTCAAATCCGGCATCGGTTATCATATCTCTATATGACCTTGATGCACCACGTCTTGGACAATCGTTCCATCCGGATGTTTGGGAAGCCCTGATTTTTAAAGTCATGCGATGATTCCAATTAATTGGTCTACAACCTTTTTGCATTCCTTCTCAACATATTCCGTTGTTCTAAATATATCACCATTATGACTATAATATGCTGTTGCATCTCCTGAATGAGCGCAATCGAAACCAATCCACCATGAATCATTTTTTGATTTCACCGGATATTTCCCCCAATCACGGGAATATGTTAAACCACCATGAACATCAATATCGCACTCATCATAGTCTTTTTTATACAATGGGTGATTTGAGGGAACTTCTATATATCCGCACCTATGACTGTTTTGGACAAATAAACCAGCAATACGATAACCCCTGTGCTTTTTGTCAAATTCTATTTTTGAACACATTATACACATCCTCCACTATTATTTTTTGAAACTCTGAACATGAAGTTTCTCGCAGCATTCCAGTCAACACCTTTTTTGCACGGAAACCATTTTTCCCACCATGCTAACGAGGCAATTACCATTAAGTTTGATTGCGTATGTTGATTTGCCGTCAATTTAATGAGATTTGGTATACTGTAAGAGTAATAGCCGTCATTGAATCCAAGAATCTTAAATGGCGGATGTTCGGAACATTTTAATTTAGACATGTACTCCTCCCTGATTTTTAAAGTCATGATATTCGCTCGATGATTTCAATTTCTATTTTAATTGCTTCTAAAAATGCACTTACAAAATTATCTTTCTGCTCAGGATTTGTTTCATTATAATAATCTGTTTCAAATTCACAAATTAATTCTCTTAAATCTTCCATTTTCATCCCTTGTGAGTTTTGAAAGTTTATATTTTGTGCGTTTTGCTCCCGGCTCATTAGGATTTATTGGAACATCCCATTTCGGAGTCCGGCATCGTGGACAAAGTGACGGTCGTCCTTCGTATCTCGGAAACCATTCTTTGCCACATCGTAGACATTTTGTTTTCTGAATCATAATTACCTCCTATATTTTGTGTGTTTATTATATAATTTAAACTATATTATATGTTATGTCAAGTAATTTTTTGGCATTTATGCCTGACGGCAGTTTCTTTTGTTGCGAAAACATGACCGCATAATTTACAGACATATTCTTTGAATGGTATTTTACCTTGATGATAGTATTTCCAAATTTCACATCCTGCATATTCGCCAACTTTTACTTTTTCAAAATCAGACATTTTTTATACCATCCCTAAAAAGATTATTAATGAAAGAAATATAAGAGTTTCGATAAAATTCATTTTCGCTTTTGCACATAAAAATATTATTAACCAAGCCTGAAAAGCTAATGCAATAAATGATAATAAATCCATTTTAATGCCATCCGGTTATGATATACGATGCTAATACAATAACGATAAAAATAATCGCACATAAATCAATGACATCTGTTAGTTCCATTTGTGATAGGTTCATTTCCGTTTCTCCTTTGTTATTTTCTGACCAGCCTGCCGGCACGAGTATTATACGATTAATACATAAGTTAAATGTTTAACCGGCAAGCCAGTCAGGATGATTTATAATTTTCCTTCCCAGACTATAGTCGCATTCCCCCCCGCATGTAACCGCCATACATTACCATCATATCTAGATGGAACAAAGCCTTGTTTCCACAAATCGACTGCTGGTTGAAATGGATATACATTTATTTCATGTTTTATATATTTCCACTTTTTTATCAACGGGAATAATGACCCTATATAAGCCCAGACTGAAGCCCAGACTGAATCCCTGACTGAAGCCCAGACTGAATCCCTGACTGAAGCCCAGACTGAATCCCCGACTGAAGCCCCGACTGAAGCCCAGACTGAATCCCCGACTGAATCCCCGACTGAATCCCTGACTGAATCCCAGACTGAATCCCAGACTGAAGCCCAGACTGAATCCCAGACTGAATCCCATTTTTTTAATAATTCAATATGTTCATCGGTTACTTGAGGAGCATTTATTTTAAATGGATTAATAGGATTAATAGCCTCGCTATATTTCCACCCAAATAAAGAGTCAAGGTCTTTTATTTCCCCAATAACTTTTAACCCTTGTGAGCGTGTTATTTTTGTACCTCTGCAAATAACATCTATTGTTTTTACCTGAAACGCTCTACAAGGAATTCTTGCGCCGATAAAGCAATCATTCGGATTTTTGCATGAGTGTAATCCTTTGCCGCAATCTCCACTTTCCGGCGGGTCAAAGGAATTTACTCTCACAATCTTACCTATATTATCAGCGTAATTTATCGTGCCGGAGTAAAAATCAGTCCCGTTAATACGAGTTAATTTATACATTATTATTCTCCTCTGTTTGTACTACATTCTGTTCCCGCTCCCTTGCTTGCTTCTCATACCGCCGTCTATCTGTTTCATCGGCAATATAATCGGCAAGATTGCCGGGAAATGATTGTTCATAGGTTGATTGGTTCATATTATATCTCATTCGTAATTTAATGACATTATGCAACTGTAATTTCCCGTTATAAATAAATGGTGCTTTAATGGTAAATGTAAACCTTTTATTATACTTTCAATTTCAGCATCACTCTTGCCAAGTTTTCTTAACCTATTTAAATCTTTGCAGGTTTCAGCGAGTAATTTATCGCTATTTATAATCTTAACAATTCTTTGTTTATCCGATATGTTCATATTGCCCCCCTTTGTTATGCCCGGACTTGTGACCGGACTGTTGTTTAACGGGGATTGCTCCCCGCCACTCACTTATTGTAATTTGACTATTTTGCAATTCTTTACTGGCTTACTGTCATCGTCAAATGAAGATAGGATTAAATAAGAATCTTTATCATAAACTTTAAATATTTTCTTAGCCATAACAAAACAAACTATAATTTCTTTTAACTCATCGAAAGTGCTGGCTTGCGTTTGGACAACATCAATCTTGTCCCCGTACTTCTTTTCGTTGTCTAAGAATTCTACTGTAAACATTTCTTTCTCCCTGTTTTGTGTGAGTATTTTTTAATCTTACGTATAATATATATTATATTGCATACTTTGTCAAGTCTTTTTTTCATTTTTATTAAAATATTTTTCCCACACAATAAAAAAGGGCGAGACCGACGAAGTCTCACCCCATTTTACTACTATTTTGCGACTGTTTACTTTTGTTTTGGCAGCCAGCTTGCAGGCATAACCGATATAATTGATTCAACGGCTATTGTCATTTTTTCAAATATTTTGTTCCATTCTGCTTTTGATAAGTCTTTGCCTTCTTCACTTTGAACTAGTTTACCTTCTCGATATTCTTTGAATACAGCGATTAATGCCTGAATAGGTGCTTTAAATGCGAGCCATTTCTTACCAAATATTCCGGCAATTATAGCGAATAAAACTACAATCCCACCATTGATTATGTTATCTTGAATTACATCTTTCCACCCGGCACATGCTGGGATTGCTGTCAAAACAAACATACTCATAGCGAGTAAAAATACACTAATGAATCGTTTCATAGATTCTACTCCTTTTTAAATTGTTAATAGTGTTCAATAACAGTTAAATGCAATGTATCATGTCCGGTCATAAGTTCCATAAAAGATTTAAACGTGTTTCCGCTATTTAATATTGCACGTTTATCTTTTAGTTTTCCGAAATATTGTCCGAGTAATATACATCCTTCGGTATGTTCTGCGGAATTACCGGGATGAAATTTTACAACAGTTCGGTTTGGCACGTTCATCACTTCAAATGTTTCAGTTAAATTAAGCGATAATATACTCGATAGATTTGTTTTCCCACGCTGGCAATAATATTGCTGAGCCGGAATACTGCTTTTTGAGGCTGCATTTAATATGTCAGGCGGTTCGAGCGTGCAACAAAATACTTCTTTATTTATTCGTAATATACCGAATGTACCGTAATCAAAGTTTTCTTCTAATCGTATAAGTTCCAATATTGGTTTCATTTTACCCATCCGTTCCGGTTCTGGTAGCTTTGATTGCCCCGTCAAGATTATTGACGATTGCCGCAAGCCCTCTGATTTCCTGAAATATTTCTTTAGCGAATATATCCATTTTACTATCAAACTTTTCATGCTCTTCTCGGCATCTCTCAAAGGTTACAAACCCTGTTTTTTCAAAATGAATTTCTTTTTTATTGTGATGCTCCTTAACCGATCCATTTATGCGCTTTACATTTTCAGCAATATCTTTTGAATATATAAATATTTCATCCAGTTTTTTCCGGTATTCTTCTCTGATGATATTTTCTCTTTCTTTTTGTTCAACTAAAACCAAATTATCTGCTTTCTGTTTCCATAACAGGATTTTACTTTTTGCAAAGAGGAAACTATGTTTTACAATATTTAGTATTGCGAATATTATCATACCAAATATGACAAGTCCGAGCGGGTCTTGTATCTTGCTGTTTAGAAATTCATACCAAATATGAAACATAACTGCCTCCTCTTAATAAATTGTTTTGGCGTTTCTTAGCTTTGCCTGTCGCTGTTTATTCACTTGTTAAGTCTAATTTACTCCCACATAAACATTCGATTTCGATAAAACATCCCACATCGGTCGGTCTAAATTCCCAGAGCAATCGTCCGCCAATAAGATACTTGCCGGTTTCCCGTTCCTTTTCTGCATATTTACAGTTATGTTTTCTAATCCAATTCTTATAAATCGCTATCTGTTCAGCGTCGAGTTGAAATGGTATAGGTATGTATTTATTGCAGACTTTTAGAAATTCCATTTACTTTTCCTTTATTTGAAATTTATCATATAAGGATTTTAGTTGCAATTGCATTTGTTCTCTATCGAGTAACGTATTAAAATATGTTTCAACCTTTTGAATTACATCGTCAGGAATATCAAAAGTCATTTCTATATTTTTCTCCCATGACGTTCCGTTTTCTTTCGATTTAATTCCGTTTAATTCTATTTCTTCTTTTGTGAATGCCAGTGCTTCAACCGTATCGTATGCAGATTGCAGTAATGCTCTATTATATTTCAGAGACATTATAATTTCGGTGATGTTAAGTCGTTCAGGGACATTAAGTGTTACCTTCATTTTCTCTCCTTTTTGTTAAGAATTAGCAAAGTAGAACCCACCTGCTGCAGGGTCATATTTAACATACTGGTCTCCACCACTGGGTGCGCCTGATGGCTTCCATGCTGGTAGTTCATCAACTCCCTGACTTGTTAGAAATTTCCCTACGGCGGCATTAGCTATTTCTACTACTACCGTACCATTGGATGCAAATAATTTCCACGTGCCGGAAGTATGAGATGTCATAGCATGTGCGGATGGTGCGAAAGTCGTCGGAATACTGGCGAGGTTTGCATAAGTAATTTTTGCTCCATTACCTGCGGAAGCATCGTGAATATGAGCGGAAACGTCTATGGTATCAACAGTTGCATTTGCACCTGAAAGAGTGATGTTGCCCGATGCGACGGTGATACCGGTAACGCCTACGATAGCTTTGGATGAGTTTATAACTTCGGTTGTACCAATCTTGAATGATGCTGCTTGGCAATACCCCGATGTTGCGATATGCCCACCACCAGTAACGCTTATACTTGCCCCGTCTAAACTTATTCCACCAGCTTCACTTATTGATATTACAACCGGACTTATTCCGAAATATAACGGACATCCTACAAAATACGATAAACTGGATGGATTAATACAAACATTTTTTGTACCGTCAGTTATATAAATAATTCCACCGATACCGGATTCATCCATTAATATTCCGGGCTTTGAGCTAAAAACATTATCATCTATTTTTAGTAACTCATTATCAGATGCATCAAGAAGCGTGATATTATTATTAGCACCACTAACAACTGTTCTTTTTACACCACTCGCCGCTGTTTGCACCGTGCCCTGCACAGTCAAACTTCCAGCACCCTGATTCCATGATAATCCTTTATTACCGCCAGCAATATCGCCCAACACAAGATTACCGGCATTATCCATATATGTTTTCCACGCATTATTACTATAAAATCCCATATATGTAGATGTTATACAAAGTCCAGAACCGGTCGGAGGAAGCGTATCAGTAAATCGTAATGGTATACTTCCAAGGTTACTTCCCCACGTTGCTCCAGCAGTAGCACCATTTTCTATCGATGTGATATTCGTTCCTGCTATCGTTCCAGCACCTGAACCGATTACAAGCGTATTAGTATCTAAATCAAAATATGTAAGTCCGTTTTCTGATTCAATTCTACCTGTCTGAATATTATCTGCCGTCAGTAATCCTATGTTTATATAGCCGTCCGGTGCGATTATAATTGCTCTTAATCCTTCAACTGTTCTCCAATTTCGTTGACTTTTAGGAATATTGCCTGAATCATCAATATCGCCATCGTCTTTTAACTCTTTATTGTCTTCATATAATCTCTGAATAAATGAACCATCAATAAAATTCGACAGTACCATCGTATATTGGTAAGGGTCGTATAGCGGATATGACAGTTCTGTAATTCTAACAGTCACATTCATAGAGAGGTCATCGTCATAAATTGTAAACGTATCTCCGATTTTAAATCTAACGCCATATTCTTTAAACCAGTGATTATCTGCCGTAACCTGATACTTAACTCTTGCCACACTATTATCAGTTAAATAAGCCAGTGTCGCAGCTTCTAACTCGGTTTCTGCGGCGGTAATATACGAAGCCGGCATCGTAATGTCAATTATCACATATTCATCGTCTATCGCCGGTTTAAGTGTTGCATTCGGAAGTGTATCGATACCAACAGCCGTTTTATTTGCAATAAGAGTAAATCTCTTATTCACTGCATCGTATGATTCAATTTCAAATTCATATCCTGCCAAATCGCCGGTATTGAAATGTACTTTTGCCGTTACATCGTCGATTAGATATGAATTAACATCAAAATCCATTGCCGAATCATCAAATACCAATACATCAGCACCAACTTCCGCTGTAGTGACTGTGCCTGTACGATGCGGATATATTTCTTCAAATGTTTGTACCGCTTCAATAACGCCAAAAGTAGCAACGTTATTTTCGAGATAATTATTCCCTGCATTATCAAATTCAAGTCTTTGTTTTCCTGACCTGTAATTAATTCCAAGATTTTTATTCGCACCATATCCGTATAATCTGGTTATGATGTTTTTTTCTGATTCAACAAATTTAGAAATATTTCTAAGTCCAGACCTGTATTCTAATATGACTCCGGTTGCATTTTCGTATTTGTCAGTGAAATTTATTTGCCGTCCAACAAAATATATTTCTCCAGAAAACTCCGTACATATTCGTTGAATAACTTGACGGCAATTTTCATCTTTAAAATGCAGTGTTTTAATCGTTGTATCAGTCTGGTCAACCGTTCCCTTTGAATATGCCGGCAGTGAATATATCCGATTCATATTTGTTATAATTAAATCAATAAAAGCATCTGCATCTCCGGTCAGATAGAATTCGCCAGCACCGAAATATAAGTATTGCACTTTTAGATAATTATAATTTTCTGACTCGAATATAATTTCATAAACAAAATTATTGCTGGCATTTTTCGTAATATTTGGTTGCTGATTTATATACCATTGTTTGTTATCGAATTTAATATAATCGCCTATTGCAATATCCATTACTTCCTGAGATTCGATTCTTGACGTTATTTGAGACTGCCCGAAAAATCTCTCTGTCATTACAGTATCAATATCAATGTTTTTAGAAGCGACAATTCCTGTTCCAGTTCGTATAATATAAATTTTTGCCATTTTATTAGTACCTTGTTATGAGTCCGGATATTTCGCTGTTAAGATATAAACTACCAAGTGTAATAATTTCAGAATTAGAGAGTGCTATGCCACCGGCGACTTCAACTGGTATTCCAACCGAAACTTCACCTTCACCAGTCGCTTCAATAGGATGAGTTAATGATATTCCTACTTCAACCCCACCCTCACCAGTCGCTTCTACCGTTTCTTCAATTGGTGGTTCTGTATAGGTAATAGTTAAATATGCATTCTGACCAGCGGTAAACTTTAATGCTTCAATGTTAGTTGGGGCAGTAGCATCAACGTCTTTTTTTGACCTTAGTGCAAATCTCAAAGAAGTACCTTGAGCGGCAAGAACAGCGGCTAATCCAGTAGCATTAAAAGTCAGAGCATTATCACCAGCGGAATATGAGGACGAGTTCCAAGTATCATTATATGGTGTTGAACCTATTAAATCATAATCCTCTAAAACTAATGGATTGCTATATGTAGATGAAACAATATATAAATCAAAATCGGTAGTACTATAATCCGCACTTCCATCCAAATGTAAAACGCATGAAGTAATATCACTCATTTCTGGTATTGCAAATGTCAAAAAACCACGATATATTGCATAAACAGCACCCTTGTCCTGTCCAACAAAAATACCAGTTGTATATAGAGAACTTGCAACAGATGCATTTCTTACAGTTGCATAATCGGCATTATTTAGATATAAAGACCCGTCATTCGATGCATTTACATTGCTTACTGCCATTTTTTACCCTATTAAAGAAGAAGGTTTTAACGTTTTCAAATCACCATTTTCATCAACTGCGTCTGCATTCCCGTATAACTCAATATCGATAATCGGTATTTTTGTTTGTTTTGGTATAACCACCGATTCCACAACAACAGATAATACTTTTTTATTCACATCGTATGTTGCAGATACAGGCACAGCGTCTCTGGGAACGCCTTTTATTGTTTCGAAATGCCTGTCATTTTTAAACATATTCAAGAGCATGAATAAATCGATTTTTATTATTCCTTGTGCCATAATATATTACCCTCGTTATTCAGGAATATCAAATTTCAAATCAATTGGAGCGCAGGTGAGTGTATTACCACTTACAAGACTCTTAACTCCAAAATTCTCAGCTGCATAAATCTTTGTGCTGGTAACGCCCCTTACCGCCCATCCATATACAGTGAGATTGCCGGTTATACTGAATGATACGCCAGTTACACCATTATATCTACTCACAATCGGGTCGGCATCAGTAGCGGCATCCCATGTTGCTTTTGTTAATGCAACTTTCTCACCGCCGTTTGTGGTGATTTCAGTTAAATCAGCATTCGCCGTAGCGTCTGTAATTGTTTCGTCATTCGAGAATAAGATTAGTTCCAATGCTTCTGGTGTTGCATTTGTTTTGTACACTGCGTCCATAAGAACACGAACGCCTTCTTTACACATTTGACCTGCCATAATTTTACTCCTTTTTAAGTGTTAATCCACCTTTATTCTTATATCGCCAGCTTCTAAATGCAGATAATCGTTTGTGTCAATTGTCTTTGCTGTTGCTAAACTTCCATAATATAAATTATTTCCGGTTGTAAGTGCATCACATAAAATAAAATACATAATATCGCCCCAATCGGCAAGCGCAATTTCAGAATTATAATCGTCTTCGTTTACCGACTGTCCTTCTGATGCTGCTGACCAGTTGTTTATTAATTCTCGGTTATAACCTAAATCGGCAGGTTCTGAAATTGTCGTTCCTGTATCAGTGTCAACTACTGCCACAGTCGATAATGCTAAATATAAATTTGCCGGAGGTGTTAGCGGAATACCAGTAAATAAATGGTCAAGTGTTGCATTTGCTAAATAATTTGATGCCCCATTTTTCATATATCCTATTTGGATCTGATATAATTTTATATCTATCGATGCGCCAGATTCAATCATTCTCGCAGGTGACCATTCACCATAAGCGATTATATTTCCTGTTGCCAATGTTGACGTGTCGAGTATTGCAAATGCTTTTGCAATTCCCCAGTCGGCGGATGGAGTTGGAAATGTATAAACAGTATTATTTATAGTCATTCTACCGGAAGCGGTTGTCCAAGCGTCAAATGCTATTCTCGCATAATCTCCGCCGGACATTTCGGAAATACTTCCACCAGTATCGGTATCAATTATATCCGCTGTTGCAAGTCCAATAAATAATGCATCCGGTTTTGTAAATGCTCCATTTCCGAGTACGTGGTCAAGTATTTTATTTTCTGCATATCTTGATAAATATCCCATTTATTGCCTCGCCGGTTCTGGTTCTCTTAAAATTAATCTGAAGTTTGCTTTCATACCGCCATCCGCTCCCCATTTTGTTGCTCTTGTTATTCGACCGCCATCTTTGAAATAAACAGTATGAGTCAACCCTGTTGTTCCGATATATATCGTATGGAGTCCGGGTGATTCTAAGACAGCTTTCAAAGAATTTAACGATGTTATCATCGCTGAATTCGATGAGCCTCTTATTTGACACGTTAGTATTATATCTCTCGGCTCAAAATATATGTCATTATCAAGAACGTATGCTTGTTCGCCATCCTCATCGAGCCAGTTTTCAGATGTTTTCCCTTTGCGTTTTAAAAAATCAATATTTCCATCTGATTCTAAAACTTTCACGCCGTATGTCGTTTTGAGATTTGAACCATCAAGCCTATATTGTGCCATTAGATTGCTCCCATTGCTCTTAAAATGTCATTGTTTGTGGATATTTTTCTATCGATAGATTTAAGATATTCGGTGTTATCTGCGATTCGTATTGTCTGAATGAGAATATCGTTTATTCCGAGAAATGACATCCGCATATCATGCACATCGATTCTGATTGCATTAAATTGTCCTTCAAGCACACCGGCTGTTTGTTCTGTAATTCCTTGTATTTGACCGGATATTCCTTGACTTCGTGGTGATGTGCTGCCGCCGTCTTCGAGTAATCCGGGCAGTCCTGCAACTCCAAATATACCTTGTCTTATCGTTTTTGCTTGTGCGATTATATCTCTATAATCATTTCCCAACTCCCACGCCTCGCCAGATGTAAGTTCTCCGCCTGATGCCATTGATACCGCAAGTTTCTCATACCAGTCTTTTAAAAACTGTTCTTCTATTGTACGTTTAAAAGCATCATTAAGCGCATTACTCATTATCGATTCAAAACTCTGTGCAAACAGTTCAGCTTCAGACAATCCGGATTTAAGTCCATCTGTGATTCCATTAGCGATAGATTCGGCTGTCGTGCCGGTGAGATATAATCCCATTTCATCTGTAAGTTCTTTCATTTTCATTTGAAAATCATATTTTTCTTGTTCTGAACCCACAGCCATTATTCCAAATGGACTTTTCGCTTCTTTTTCCATACGGTCTAATAATGCATAATAATAGTTAGTTTTATCAACTGCTAAATCAATTTTTTGTCTTAAATAATCCCAATATTTAACATTGCCAGTAAACATACTACTGACACCGTAAGAAGAACCTCCTTTTTTAATGTATTCTTCTTTTGCATATTCTTTTTCCCAAAGTGCTTCATTTCTAACATCTTTTTGCTGATACTTTGTAAAATAATTTACAGCACTACTCACTAAACTCGTTATGGATGATATTATGCCTAAAGTATTTTTTGTATCTAAATTTTCCATAAGGTTTTTAGATTCAGTTACCATATCACTTAATATAGATAATCCTTCAGAAAGTGAATTATTAAACTTATCAGCAATACCGGAATATTCACTTAATATTTTAGATACATCATCTAATTTTTTAAGTTTTCTGTCTAACTTTTCATTTTCAACTGCTTCTATTTCATCTATAAGAGTCTTTTTTTCTTCTTCAGTTCTATAAAATGCCTCATATTCTTTCTTTAACATTTGGAGATATGAATCTAATTCATCATCATGCATCTTTCTTGTATCTTTTAGTAATTTATATAATTTTTCTTTATTCTCTTTTATTACTTCATTTTTTAAATTTTCATTTTCAATACGACTATTTTTTATATATTCGACTTCTGCTTCCATTTTTTCTTTACTTAATTTCATCGTATCTTCAAATTCTTTTTTAGTGAGTTCTTTATCGATAATTGCCTGTTTTTTAGCAAGTTCTTCAGCAAGTTCTGCATCAATAATCGCCTGTTCTGCTTTTAGAAAGTTCTGTTCAGCTTCGGTTTTTCTCCATTCCGCTATTTTTTTCTCTTGTTCGGCTTTTCTCTTGTCTTCTGCTTGTCCGGGAGTTTCTTCTGCAAGTTTAGCTTTTAATATTATTTGCTCATTCAAAAGTTCTGTTATAAGTTTCGATATTTCATATTCTTTTTCTTTAAACGTCAAACCTTTTGCATAGATTTTATTTAGCTGTTCTGCATATTTTTCTGTATCAATTCCAATCTCTTTTAATTGCCTTGAAACGAAATTTATATCACCTTGTTGACTGACTCCTGATTTATATCCTTTTACGTTTCCAAAGGATAGAATACCTGCAAGCGTTTCTTCATTGATAGTTTTTGCCGTATATCTTTTATTAAGTCCTGCTAACATACTATCTACAATTCCAAGTATGTCATCACCAAATCCGGCAAGGTCAGCTTTTAAATTATTCCAAAACAGTTTTGTTTGATTCCCTGTTTCTTCGAGCTGTTTTGCAAGTGCAACATTCTTTGAACCCAAAGAATCAAGCATTTCACTATATGATTGATTAAAATCTCTCCCCTCGTCAGCACCAAGCGCAAGTAATCCTATAAGTCCTCTAACATTCGGGACGAGTTTTCCAAGAATAACATCTGAACCGCCTGTCTTTTCGTTTAAATCGGCCAAGAATGCTGAAAGCCCTTTTGCTCTAAGTGCTGCTGTTGTGAATTCAATACCGAGTGTTTTCGATACTTTAATCGCATCTTCTGAAGGCGTTATTAAATTGGTTAAAAATCCTCTAAGTGCCGTAAAAAATATTTCCGGCCTGACAGTTTTTGTACCGGTTGCAATCGCAGCATTCAAGTCAGTAAAGTCAAGTCCTACCTGCGCAGCGAGACCTGTAACCATTCCTATCTGAGAAGCCAGTTGCTCCATGTTAATTTTACCGAGCCTAACTGTCGTGAATAATTTATCTGATATTTGTTCCGCTGTTCCAGCTTGTTTTCCGTATGCATTCATAATCGATGTCAAAGCATCGGCAGTTGTAAACGTATCAGTTAAACCGGCAGTTGCTAATTCTGCGGATACTTTCAAAACATCAAGCGATTCTGCGACATCAGTTATGCCAGCGGAAATAATCTGATATTCGGCTTTTGCAAGTTGACTCGCTGTTTGTGGTAATATTCGAGATATTCCGAGAATTGCATTTGAGACTCCTTCCATATCCTTTGTGACTTCATCGGATATTGTCGAAACATCTATCATCGCAGCTTTAAATTCTTTTGAGAATTGATACATTTCGGCGGATATTTTTGCAAAAGCAATTACAGCTCCACCTCCAAGCCCAGCGAATACATCCATCGTCGAGATATTTTTCGTTAATCCAGCAAGAATACCTTTTATCGCTGTTGCTCCTGTTTTTACACCAGTCGGATCTATTCCAGTTTTGAAAAATAGAGCATCTCCACCACCAACATTCAATGGCATAATATTACCTCAATCTTTTTTTGCAAGATTCTTCATTCCAAATATCCCATCTCATTCTTTGTGGATTTTTTGAATGATGAACACCTGCGTTAAAATATTTTCCTGCTTTATCGTAATTCCCTAAATCGAAATAGTGTCTTGCAAGCCAAACAAATACTTCATCGATAATACTGTCAACGTGAGAAGCTGTTAATCCCTCCATCACGCCACCGACTTTATTCGATATATTGACTCCTTCTTCTAAATATTTACAGGCAAGTTCCTCGTTTTGCTTGACTGCGTAATAGTAACCGATATGAAATGAAATCATCGGAAGCCTATCAGTAAATTCTTCTGCTATCTTTTTAAATTCAAGGGCTTGTTCAATTTTCTCATGGATAACGCACGAAGCAACCAGCACATTAAATACTTCCATATATGCTGAATATCCATCGTTATAATTACCGGCACTTTTTATTTCTCTCATTTTCTTAACCCAAATATCGCCGTATTTCATCACTTCATCATGAGCATCTTCTGTCTGATATGTTTTTATTAAATGAGTAATCACCTGCATATTGTCCGGATTTTCTTCATATTCTCTGAGTAAAATTGGCAGTGTTCTTTCCAATTTCTTTTTTCTTAAATCGGCATTCCCCTCAAACATATATCCGTAATGTAGTAAGTTTACATTATTAGCAATAAAATACGGTTCTTTAGGAAGCGGTTTATTATGCGCAGCACCAATATAGAGTGGTTCTCCATGAGGATTATTAAATATTCTCGGTTGCTGTACATTTGATTCGGCACTTCTATTCTTTTTTAATATATTTATAATATTTAAAAACATCGTTGAGTATTCAGAATATTCAGGATTCAAAATCATTTCTTGCAATAGATATAAACTTCCTTGTTCAAGCTGTTCATCTGCATCGATAATCATTATTTTTCTGCCTAATGCTTTGCTTATTCCGTAATTTCTATGATAAGAAAAATCTTCTTTCCATTCTTGGAATTCAACGTAATCGGCGTATTTTCTTGCAATTTCTTCAGTTCTGTCACCTTTTTGTGTGCATATAATAATCAATTCGCACCAGTCTTGATACGTTAGCGGAAGTATAGAGTCCAAACATCTCTGTAAATTGCCTTCTTCTTTTCCAACAATCATACATATTGATAATTCTATTTTCGATTCCACAAAACCAGTTCCTTTGCAAACAGGACATTGCGCTGTGCTTGTTTCTGCGCCGTTGTCAATTTCAATTGTACCCTCGAAACATTTATCACATTTAATTTTCATACAACACTCCCGATTTCACCAAAATCTGTAATTTCCTGATATTCATCGCCATCTTCGGTTTTGCCTTTCGATTTTTCTTTCTTTTTTTGAAAATCAGATTTTGGAATTGAGTTTATCATCATTTGTATATTCACCCATGAGACTTTCCAGAGGACATCGTCCCATGAAAGTCTAAAATATTTAATTACTGAACCGATTGTTTGCCAACAGTTTCTGTATCTTGTGGGACTTCCATCTTGCTCTGATTCAGATTCTCCATCTGATTCAGTCCCTTGACCAAGATGATAGATTGTAAAAATTCTATTATTCGCATTTGCTTAATTATTATATTCAAAAGTGTTTGTAATTCAATTGGAGTAAGATTCCATTTAATAAAGTTTTTTAAAAATATGGACGGTTCTGATTTTGTATCAGTTATTGCGAAAGCGATAACTTCAACAATTTTATTGGCATTTTTGTGAATTGATTCAATTCCTTCCGTAACATAGTTATTCAGTTTTTCGACCTCATCTATGTTATGAATAATGCCGGATATACGTATTATTGTTCCGTAATGTAGTGGTTTTATAGTGAATTTTCTGACAGTTTTTAGAATTTTCATTCTATGAAGAATATTTGGATGTGATACTGATATTTCAAAGTCAACGCCTTTCTCAACAAGTGCATCTGAGATATGATTGATGTCAGGTTTTTCCTTTGCATCAATGGATTTCATTGTATATTTCTCCTTTGTTTAAGCAGGGAATGAATTGACATCCCCTGCTTATTAATAGTTAGATTTGTGTTCTTGTAATTGGAGCGACATTTCCTGTAGAGTTTTCTCCAGTCATAACTTCTGCTTGAAAATTAATAACTCCGGGTTCTGTTGCGCCTTTGTTTGAAAATCTAAGGTCACCACCGCCAGAGAATTCTGCTCTCGGGATATCAAATCTAAATTTAGCACCGCTATATGTTTTACTTGTTAATCTGAGAGCTTTTTCAATAACACCTCTTGGATCAGTAGGTGCTGACCATACGAGAGTCGTGGTATTGTATGAGCCTCCGAAAGCAAGCGTCATAATTGAAGAAGCCATATCTCTGGTTGCGAATTCGACCATCTTTGCGCCTTCTTCGGTTATAACTATATCGGCGTAGTCAGAATCCTCCGTGAAGTATTTATTTTTTGACGGTAACTCAAGTGCTAAGTGGGCAGTTCCCGGCACGATATTAGAAATTGTAGTATATCCTGATGTCGCTGGCATTGCGAATGTGGTTGTGTTTACTGCACCAACCAATATACTCTCAAGCCCGACGAGTCTATATTTACTCATGTTATTTTCTCCTTGTTATGATTCAATTGTGCATTTTAATCTCAAACTGCCGTATGACATTAATTCATCGTCAACGTCTTTAAATAGTGATTGACTTTCAATAACAAATTCAAAGTAAGTTTGAGTTCCGCTCGTGTATGCTTCCAAAACCGATATGACAGCGTCCATAATCGAATTAATAGAAATATCATCTGACATCCCGTTCGGAAAATTTTCTGCAAAACAATTAATAATTACGACTGATGTTTGAGTAACAGGGTCTTCATTATTTGAAATAGGTAAACTCAAAATAACGATGTGTTTCCCCTGCGTATTGTCCGGCTTGCTAAAACGATAAACAGCCCCACCGCTAAGTGTATTTTTTACTGATGTAACATTAACTACAGGAAATATTTTCTCAATTATATCAGTTAGTGTTTTCATGTGAGCCCGGCATCTTTCAATAAATCTTTTATGTCTGAATCTTCAGGGACGGAATTCGTTATAACATCCCATCCCTTTGATTCCAATGGAGCAGCATATTCCATTCCAGCAACGCCAATCAACCAAATTATATTGTCCTGAAACATATCATTATCATTTATCACATCATCAACAGCTTTTTTTGCAAAATACTCTGATTCTTCTCCTTGACTTTCGCCTCCTGAATAATCAGAGTGTAATGTTTTGCCGTTTAGCACTACATCATAAGCAATCGAGCCTCTCAGATTTTTAGTTATGTCGTGATAGTCCCCACGTTCTCTTGCCTCATTGACAAACTTTTCACCCTCGTACGCTAACGCTAAGGTAATTTCATTTGTTTTGTTTTTAACAAATTTGTCAATACCGGTAAAAAATGAAGCTAAAGTAAACATTGGAATGAGTCCCATCAGCACACAATCTCCGAATGAAGTTGATAGTTAAATAAATTGATAAGTACAAATGTTTCATCGAATATGTCAATTTTCGCTGTTTTTTTATCAATCGTAACACTTTGCAACGGAAAACTGATAACATATCTAACAACCTTTCTATTGCCATCAGCGTCAACAGCATATCTCTCTGACTGCGGTTGAGCATTACATACAGTTCCAATTGTAGCAAGCGTTGCAGCCGTATATGCACCAGTTGTCTGGTTTATATGGTCTGTACCACTTTGCCAACTTATGACCATTGTATTTGGATAACGCTGAAATCCCATCGCTTATTCCTCACCAAAAATCCGTATAGACTTCTGCAATTTTGCCAGTTATCTTCGGAACATTTGTTTGATTTGTAATTTCAGGAAGTTCCAGTCCCCACTTATCATAAATCGTTTTTCTCAATTGAAGGCATTTATCAGGATTATATTTAATAGCGAGTCGTCCATCTGTTAAATCGGGATGTCCTGCTAATGCCAGATATATGTCTGCCATAACCAAATCAATTTCCTGTTCGGATGATGCACTATATGTACCTGTTGGCGATACTCCACCATCAAGCAATGCCTTAGTGAAAATGTTATCATCCGAAGTTCGGTATTCAGTCAGTGATTTTAATGCTTGCAAATTAGTCATTATAATCTCCAGTTATGCCCAAGTTGTCGCAAGAGTATAAAGATTAAAGCATTCATCAACACGAGTCCATGACGGAAATGCATTTGATTCACCTTTTGTAAATTCCATAACAGGGTCGACATCAGAATATTTGCTAATAAGTACACCATCGACTTTTGTCTGAGTAACCTGTTTTGGCGGATTCGTTTCTTCTGCAATAGGAGCAAAAAGCATATTTCCTACCTGCAAATCAGGAATGAAACAGACTCGTCCGGTATTCCACGGGTTGGCGGTTGTCTGGGTATGAGCATCGACTTCAATTGTAATGCTCTGGTCAATAATTATAATTTCAGGCAGCCCTCTCGCTTTCAACATTGAATTTGCCTGTTCTAAGGTCGGCGTTAAAAGAATTTGACTTCCACCATATAGCTGACCATAGCAATAATTTTTTGTTTCTGTCGAAGCGTAAAAATATCCCCAATCAGTCTCGTCCATAAGCGCATATTTCAACTTTACGCCAATAGCTTTCGCAGCAGCCTGCACAGTGATAAAATCTGTTATAGGTGTGGTTGTGCTTGCTGTTGCAGTCCATACTACTGCGCATCCGATTTTATTTGCAGTCGGCATTTGAAAGTCAATTGCTGTTTCGGTAATAATGCCATTATTGTTAGTTTTTGAGAGTGTTAGATGCGGATACGAGAGGATTTGCAATGCTGTCCACTCAAGTCTTCCTCTAACGGATTTCCAAACAAAATTAATGTCATCAAAAACGAGTTTCAGAAGCCGGTCTTGGTCAGGATTTGCCATGCGTTTAAGCTGATTATATTTATTCAAATCAGTTTCTTGCATAACTCGTTTGACTCTAACGGCAGGAATAGTCCCAACCAGTTTGCTAATTGTTTGTCTTGTTTTCTGAGGCGCAGAACTATTATACGAAACAATATCAGCAGCTACAGGTCTGCCCTCCGCCCCAACCAGTGTCTCGTACTTCAATTCATCGGTTGTTTCGGCAGGGAAAAAGTCCGGATAGTAAAAAAGTAATGGTTTTAGATTTGTTATATAAGTCTTAATAGACTTTTTGTTAATTTCGCTAAGTAATGAGTATTGCATTTTATATCTCCTTATCTGTTATTTTTTATAGTTTGATTAAGCAAATCTCATTCTATCAGTTAGATTTGTTTTCGTTGTAGCTGTTACAGCGTAAGGAAGTATTGCCTCATTAACAGTTCCCCTGACAACTATACCAACATTGATGTTATTCAGTGTTTTCAAGTCGTCTTCACGAACTCTGATATTGTCCCGAATCATACCAATTGCGGTATATCGGTCAGTCTGGTCAACAGCAACAACTGTCGCTGCAGCAGCACCTTCGACCACTATACTTGCAGTTGCCAAAGCACCGAGAGCCGTTCCAACGACAATCGTATCAACGGTGCTGGATGTTCTGGTTACGGATACAACAGTCGAAATAGTAGCCTGACCATAAATACCTATATACTCACCGACTTTGAATAAACCTTTTGCTTTTGCAGTCCTTAACAACGTAACAGTTGTCGAAGTGGTTTGTGTTTTATTCGATTTCTGAGACTTTACAATATTAAACAGTCCAGAAGTACTCGAAGATTCCGCTACAACTGTTCCAGCCAATAGTTCAGTCATGTCAGGCGGTATTTCAGATACTTTAATTGTACCGCCTCCGGGAATATCCTCAAGAATTTGTTCAAAAATTGGATGATAAGCGACACCAGTATCCTTCACAACATCCAGATTGTTATCTGATAAACCTTGCATGTTTTTACTCCTTTATTATCGTTTAATTATTTTTCAGCAGTTGCTAAAATCTGCTTTGTTGCCAAACCGGCTACCTTTGTTGGTTCACCGTTCTGTCTTTTAGCGAATTCAGCTACTTGCTGGTCCGAGAAAGCCTCACTCCCTCCGCTTCTTGCGGGAGTTCCACCGGCTGCAATTATTGCATCGTTCTGGATTTGAACCTGAGTTTCATAATTTGTTTTGAGATTTGAAACCTGCATTTTGATTTTTTCAGGCTCTGTTTCTGTAACAAATTTTGACCATCCTTCTGCAATTCCTGCTTCTTTTAATGCAGTCGAAACATAAACATCTCGTTCCTTCTGTGTCATGACAGTTTTGACTCCAGTAACTTCATCTTTTAGTGTGGTGACTGTTTTAACCAAATCACCCACCATAGTTTTCAGTTCTGAAATTTCTTTGTCTTTCGCATCAGTTGAAATGTTTGTATCACTTTTCTTATTTTTGTTTGCCGCTTCATCGGCAAGGCGTTTTGCTTCGGCTTCTCTGTCTGCATCTGCTTTCAGCTTTGCATCATGAGTTTTAATTGCTTCACTCACTCTGGTATCTGAAATTGATTGAGCATATTTGTCCAACTCATCCTGAGAAAGCCCTGCAGTTTTCAGTGCTTCCTTGATTTTGGATTCTCGCTCGCTTCTTACTAATTTGTTCACAGCAGATTCAATTTCGGTTGCAGAAGTAACACTAATTTTTTCCCACAGACCCTCAGAAAGACCTACTTTTTTGAGTGCTTCCTTAATTAGAGTTTCCATTGGTATTCCTTTTTTGTTAATTGATTAAATAAAAAAAACCAAGACGATAAGTTACATCATCTTGGTTTTTCCAACTATGATTATATTATATTAATTTATACTAAGATATAGTTTCCGTTTTCCTTATATACTGAAGTTTTCCTTCCCGTATAAGAATAACTATTTCTCCATATAAATTTTTTCCACTTTCACTTTTTATATCTCCTGAGTCATTAATTAGTTTTTTTATCTCACCTATAAGTCTGTGAGATGGAATTACTTTATTCATAATAATTAACTTTCTTGAAATTGTCAAGTTATTTGTTATAAAATGCTATTATTTTCTCGACATACATTTCTACTTCTTTCATAAACCATTCGGCACTGTCACTATATTTATTCTGGCAGATTTCTTTGAATGATTGTTTAAAATCATTTTTTAATTCAATATCATCATCATCATATTGAGAATAAATGCAATAATACGCATGTGCGATTAACAGCGGTCTATCTCGTTTTATTTTGCTATCGTCTTTCGACTGACTTTGATTGTTATCGTAAGTATAAGGGACAGTGTATGACTTCGATGGAACGATATGCTTTACCAAGCCGTTATGTATCAATATATTTGCCGTTAGACTATCCTCACCGTAGTCCATTCGACTGACACCTATTGATTTTAATAATTCAATAGCTTCTCCTCTTGCTTCGATTATATTTTCTCGTTTAAGAATAGTATTATTGAGCGCAACCAGCCCGGAATGATTAACAAACAGAGATACAATATACTGTTCTGGATTCGGATATTCAGGAACATGCCAAACAACGCCATTCGGTTTGCCGTCAACAAATAACTGTTTTGGAATAGTTATAAGTGTCTTTGCGACACTGCCTTCGAGTTCAAATTTTAATGATTCAAGATAACTGAATGAGAACGGGTCATCAATATCCGTTGTCAAAATATCGTCATACTTTGCAAGTTCAACACCAAATTTAATCGCATAGAGACATCCACTGTTATGCTGAATATTTACTACCATTATTTTGGCATTGCCTTTGAACGTTGATTTACACTTATTGAGTATTGATAAACTTTCATCGGTTGAGCCGTCATTAATAAATATTACTTCTGCTTCATCGTTATTATAATTAGTGAGTTCTGCGAATCTCTGTTTAATGAAATTTGCACCATTATAAACCGGAATGATAATTGATATTTTCATTATGTATGATTCTCCTTAAAATTTATAATACTTCTGACAGAATAGAGAAACTTAACTCCTGTAACATTCCACAGTTCAAATTCTTGATGGATATGTTCAAAGCTTTTTGCTATTACTTTAAAAGAGCCTTCGTGTCCTTCATTTTTACAAGTTACTACAAAGATTTTAAACTCTTGCATCGCACTTGTTTTCATTATATGCTTCGCCCCTCGTTATATATGACACCTGCACATTTTATCTTCAATAAATACGTTTTCGATTATTTCGTTATATGTTCCAAACGTACATCTCGGACACTTATTCACATCGATATTTGCAATCATATCAATATGTTTCTGACTGCCCCAGAATTCTTTTATATCTTGGTGCCGGCACATTATCAAATCTTTATTACCTCGCATATCAAAGCAAAGATGACAATTCCCATCTGCTCCGAACGTTGCTAATAGTGGCGGAGTCCAGCATCTTTTAAAATTAACTTTTCTTTTGAAATTCGGTTGAAATTTATGCCTAATTCCATAAACATGGAAATCCTCTGTTTCGAGTTTCATTGCTTCTTCTATTTGTTTATCAATTTCAGTAATCATTTCATCTGTATATTCGAGTTTATCTGTTCCGGTTACATTGTCGAATCCTACAGGTCGTAAATGAAAATCATTTGCTCCATGTTTAAATGCAAGATTGGCAGCCGTTGTTATTTCGTGATAATTGTATGGATGAAGAAGAAACTTAAATCCAATATTGCATTTTGATTTATAATAAGCTAATTTTTCCATATTATTTAAAACTTTAAAAAACATCTGACCGTCTTTTATTCCTTTTACTTTGCAATATGTTTTAGGCGTTCCTGCATCGATAGAAAAACCACACCACCTCGCTGTTCTTGCAATTACATCGATATGTTCATCGGTCATTAACGAGCCATTTGTTATGATTCCGATTTCAATACCATTTTCATGCAGTCTTTCAAGAAACACATTAAATGCAGGATTCATCAAAGGCTCACCACCGCCAGCTACACACGTTGACTTGATTCCCCATTCTTTATAAAAATCAGCTAATTTCAATAGATGTTCTTCTGAAAGCATGTGTTTTTCGCCTTGCATAATATCTTTTGCATTGCACCAAATACAATTGTAATTACATTTGTTTGTCGGGTCTGTATCAGCAACGACCGGAGGCATAAACTTCTGGTCTGCGATTGCTTGAAGCTGTTGCGAATATAACAATACTTTCATTGAATTGAAAGGATTATACGGATTATTCCATTCTTTCATTCATAAACTCCTCAATTTTTATCATAACAGTCCTTTTATTTGTGAAAATCTATGAAAATATGTGTGTTCATTCAATGTTCGAACATAACCTTCTCTTGCTATTTCTTTTCTTCTTTCTTCAAAATTAAGTAGATACTCTATTTTTTCAACTGCTTCATTCATATTTTTATATGTAACAATTTCAACATCCGGTCTGAAACATTTTTTTATTTCTTCGCTTTCTTGCGTTAATAATAACGCACCGCATCCGGTTGCCTCAAAGTCCCTTGCATTTACTTGAATTTTAGATTTTGCAGAATCAGATGAGAGATTAATAACGATTTTACTCTTATTATAAATTTCTACTAACCCGCCTTGTGATATACGTTCGGTATTATCCCATCCTTTGCCGAAACAATTGACATTTATTCCTGCACCCCACAGTTGAGCAATCTTTTCTTCTCTCTCTGAGTGTTTGCTCCCGATAAACGATACATCGTAAATGCGTTCCATACCAAGATCACGACATAACAAATGATTGCAAGCCCACTCTGATAACACAGACTTATCGCCACGTTTCTCATGTCCTGTCTTATCTGTTGTTATAATAGTATCGAATAACTCCCAAACAGGCTTAGTCTCGTCATATCTCCATGAGTCATCAGCTAACCAGATGTATTTCTTGACTGGTAATTCCGCAAGTATCGTTTTATCGATCCAATCATGGAAATGAAAATAGAACAACACATCAGGATTATAATAATATACGGATTCTTTCAACATTTCAGACATTACTTTATAACCATACTGTTGTGAGATTGCCATATAATCGAAGTATATAACCGAGTAACCCATTGCAATAAACGTCTGATAGAAGTTATGATGTTCATAGCTTAATCCCCAATCAGCGTGTCCGTAATCATACTTAATGCCAACATACAGGATTGTTTTCTCTCCAGGCAATATTCGTTTTTCGAGTGAATCTGTAAGGACTTCATTTGATATATTCATTATTCTTTGTTCCTATAATAGGTGTAAAATATTGGAATTATTTTTGTTAGATTGCCAGCAGAAGTGAGAGTAACTACAACATTTTCGTTTAATATTTCGCCTTGTTTAGTTGCTTTATGAATTAATAAACCTGTTCCCTCCGGACAACAAGCAAGGTCTCTTCTCATTTTTACAAAACCGTCAGGAAATATTTCTTTTTTCTCCAAATCTATATTTCCGACTTGAAGATTTATATTATCATGATTGTTTATTTTAATTCCCGACGTGTCCAATTTTGCAATCATCGAAACAAGCCAATTCCCAGTTTGTTTTCTCGCTATCATTTTATTAAAATTGATTGCCATCTGATGCCGTATGAGTACACTATTCAGTCGTTTTAAATACATCGCTTCTGATATTGCTCCGATTGTTGTTTCATCGATTATCCTCATATTAGTATATTCAATCAGAGATTCCAATGACATAAAATCATTTTCAACGCCGTATTGCCATGTTCCCATCTGTATTGACAGTTCTTTAGATAGCATATAGGCATTACTTCCGCTGTACGGCACGCCGACAACGACATAATCTCCAAGTTCGTTCATTTTAATAAGCATATTTTTCATTTCTGTTTCAGTAAAATGCTCCATCGTTCCCATGCTGAACACAATGTCATAATGCCTGTCTTTAATATCAAATAAATCTATTTTCTCGAATTCACATCCGGTTATATTCAAATCCTTTGAGATTCGATTCACAAGGTCGATGCTTTCTTGTTCTAAATCGATACCATGACAGATTGCTTGTCTCTTTGATAATTCCATGCTGTACTGACCAGTGCCCGTCCCGACTTCGAGAATTGTTTTACCTTTTAAATCAAAATACTTTAACAAAAATCCAACAAACTCGCTTCTCTGAGTCTTGCCAGAAGGGTCATTCATTATTATTTCTGAAGGAATATTTTTGTAACTGTCCCATAGTGATGTCCAAACTGTAGGTTTAGAGTCCATTAATTAACTCCTTTTTAACTCCATGAATACATCCAAAATTTTCACCCGTTGATAAACTAACAGAATATTCCTCTCCATCACAATATACAAGTTCATCTGAATTTTCCATATCGTCATCAAATCCAATTATAAATTTCTTACTTTTACATACTCCTGATTCAAATTCTCTTTTTTTAGTCATATTAACTTTTTTATGATAACCATTAGTATGTTCTGTTGGTTTTTTAACAAATACATTTTCGTATACTATCCGTTTTCTCCAGAACTTACATTCTTTGCACGTTATCATTTCGTTAAAATCCTTTTAGCTAATAGTTTTCTTAATTTCGGGTCTTTCATGTATTCTCTCTTAAACCGTCTTCTCTCCGCCCTATCGTGTCCGACTTGTGCAAGATATTTGTCAAGATTATTGAGTACATCGGCAGTAACGTTTAATTTGTAATTCAGTAGTCTTGAATTCCAGCTTGCTGAGAATAAATACAATATTAGAATAATAATAAGCGCAATCAATTGATATATCATGCTTTCACCACTCTTTCAATTATATTTTTGAATGCCGATACCTGATTTTCAAGAAGCCAGCCTTTGTCAATTATATATTTTCTCAATTCATCCGGTTTTTCTCTGAATTGTAACTGTTCGACTGCCTCATCAATTGTGTTAAACAGCATATCCTCTCGATACTGTCTATCCGCACCGTAGAAGTTATGAATAACAGGTCTGATGCCTCTTGCCATTGCCTCGATAACACTGACATTATGACCTTCGTGTACTGAAGTAAGTAAAATATAATCTTTATCGGCATAGAAAGCATTCATATCTTTAACATTGCCGTGCATTACTATTTTCCCTTGAAGTTTCATTTCTTTAATCATGTGATTAATATAAATCTCATATCTTGCTTCCTGATAACCACCTGCAACGTGAAGTCTGTAATTTTCATTGACTTTTAATAATTCTTTAAACACTTGAAGCATAAGAGATGGATTTTTCTTGTGCGATATTCCGCCAACACTGCAGATTTTTAATCCGGATGTATTTTCGTTCAGTTTAATATTACTTATATCGATTCCGTTCGGGACAATAGTATAATCAATTTTGTTATTTATATTAATTTCGTTATGATACGTATTTACTACTTGAACCATGTGCCCTGAAACGTATATAATGTGATTTACCATGTCCCAGCATATCTCTCTCGGATAACCTGCCAAGCCTTCGTAAGAATGCAGTCTAACAATCACCTTTTTATTATTCTGCTTCCCTGTATATTTGAGATATTTTGTTATCGCAATTGCCGACTCGTTCGCCCATTCACACCAGATAACATCACCATACCCGATAGCTCTTATAACGTCATCCGTATTCCTGATTATGAATATTTTAGTTTCGTAATAATTACTAAGTGGTTTAACCCAATCGAGAAAAGTGTCAAGTCCCTGAAGACATGCTATCGATACTCTCATAATTCAATCTCCTTTAAAGAATTAAACAAACCATTACATCTTTCCCATACTTCTGTAAATAACCAGTATTCACGTTCATTTTTCGGCGATAATAGTGGTTTATCATCATAATCTTTTTCAAGTTGTCGCATAAATTTTTTTATTTGTTTTTCTGTTATTATTTTAATATGCATTTAATACCTTTCTTATGTGTCTCAATGCTTTTAAATCAAAACTTCGTAATGTTTCATCAACACCTTTATTCCACATATTAGCTTGTTTATATCTTCTCCTAATCTGATGCCTAATAGCAATACGTTTCATTACCTGTGAATTTTTATCAGAGTTTCTCATTATATTCTTTTTTAATAATGTCTATTGTTTAATTCTATTAATAATTCAATATCTTTTGCCGTTAAACCTATTTTTGACAATCCTTTAGTAACTTTGTTGCGCTGTTTTTGCCTTTCTTTTACATCGTGATTTACTATTATCTTATTTTGCCTTGAAGTTTCAGAGTGTCTTCTGCTCTCTTCTTCATATTCTTTTTTATAATCTAATTCATCTCCAAATATTAATTTACTTATTAAACCCTGATTACTCATTTTCCCTTCCTTTCTGTTTTCGGATATAATCTTGTTACTGCACCACCACCGGCAATATCCTTCCTTAGTTTAAAATCTTTTGTGAAGTTTTTCTCTAAAAAATACGGTTTATTAATCATCTTATTGAATTTAGGTGCATTATCTTTAATATATGACTTTGCTTTATTCGGTATTGCTCTGACATACTGTCGCTTATCAATTTCACCCGTTTTAAGAAAATTAACAACTTCTTCTCGTGAATATAATAATGTTTGAGTATAACAGATGCAGCGTGGGTGCCAGCCCTCGAACATAAATCCTGATGGATATTCTCCGGCCATAGAGTCACAAATATCTGGCGATGGGTGGTCAGCTGACAGTCTGACTATTATGCCTTTTACAAACGGTAATTTCTGCCGTCTGAGATAATCAGCGTTATGAAATGCCATGTTTATTTCAGTTGCCGATAATCGGAGTGCATTCTTAGCGGATGAACGATACACACCCTGTCCGGGATGATATAACTCTGCAGCTTTGCTTAATACAAGATTCCCTTCTTTATTTCTAACACGTCTAAATAGTTTTTCAGGTTCATTTAACAGTTTTCTTATATCCTGTGATATTTTCTGCGCTGACCTGCCTCGTGTTATTCCGGATGCAAGATATGTTTCGAGTAATTCCTTATTTTGAACATTCATTACATTCCATATTCGTTGACTTAGATTTAATCCCGCTTGTTTACGAGTTATAAACTGGTCAAGTGCCACAAGATTTAATCCCTGCATTGAAGCAAGTACTTTAGAATCAGCTTTTGTAGTATATCCGGATATCTGTCTCACTATCTCGTCGGCTTTGTCATTGCCAAGTTGCCATTGAGCTTTGACTCCATCCTCGACTGACGCTAACGTATTTTTTGAATATTCAGAAAGCACTTTTTCAAGTTTTATTTGTAGATTCCTGTTGTATTTATAAAAATTTCTCTTTGCATAATCGGCAGGATATTTAATTTTCGCCTGAGATATGTTTTTTGCAAGTTCGATTTCAAGAGCCTTAAATACTCTCTGTATTTCTCTGTTTTTTGCAAGTATTTGCGCTTCGTTTAATCGCTTATATTCAAAGTCAAGAAGCATTATCTCACCCACGGGTTAGCTGGTTTACATTTTTCTTGCGGAGTATAGGCATCATCTGGTAATTCTTCATACCATTCTCCTATTCTCCAACATCCTTTTGTATCATCAATAAATGCTCTTCGCTTAATAATTTTACCTTTCCCCATTGGTTGTCCAATATATAAACCGCACCATTTACAAAGATAACGCCTCCCGCTCTCCTTGCTATCGCTAAATATAATACCACCGTGAGCGAGATAAGTGCCTATCGCTTTACATTCCGGGCATTTAGTTCTGTATCTAATAATAATCTGGAATATATTAAATAGCTCATGCTTAATTTTAAACCATATAACATTAAAGCGCATTTTTACCCTATCCATTTTATTTGAGTAACTGATACCGGATTAACGCCCCACGTTCCATTAAGAACGTCAGGACTATACGGAGCTATTTCACAGAGTACATTTGCTTTGAATGTTGCTTTTCTTGTGTTTATCCTAACTTCGACAGGATATGCCATCATAGCTTCGCCGATTCTTTCTATATGCCCGATTTTATATTCTTTTAATTCTAAATGCATAAATGATGCTTTAATAAAATCGGTTGCAGTTGCAAAAAACGACCAGCCATCGATTACCCATGTTATATTGCAGCGTTTTGTCATAGCTTCGTAGTCTTTTGCAAGCCATGCTTCTAAAAATGCTTCTAATGTTTTTTTTGAGTTTAGTTTTTTGATTTTGCGTTTTACTGTGGAGGATTTTTTCATATTAATCTCCTGATTTGAGGTGTATGTTTATATTATATATAATAATTTGTATTATGTCAAGAAAAATATGAGTGCTGACCACAACCATCACATTATTATAGTTTTTGAATGATGTCTGAAAGGTTATCAGCACTCATAACTCATAAATTAAAACTTTCTGCACCTAAATTATTCTCGCTTTTTTTGTCAAGTTCCATCTGTTCAATTTCCGATGCTGAATCAGTTACATACGGATTATTTCTAACAGCGGTTTGTTCTGACATTATCGGTTTTCCACTGACTGCTTCCGATAGCATCGAAATTGCCTCTTTAATGTCCTGCGGAGTCGGGTCTTGAAACTCTGGTGTTGCTTGAACTATATCGAGACTTGCTTTCATTTTCACCGTTGTAAATCCAAGTATCGCTTTAACTACATTTAATCGTCTTGCAAAACCTTCACCAAATATTTCCTGATGATTCATCGATTTAAGCAATGCATCAAAGAATAACATTTTAAGCGCAATACCCGATAGACTTGTTATGCCTTTTACTGAACTGAAACTTATGTCCGGCGTACTTGAAAGCGTATATATTAAATCTTTAAGATTATTAATTTCAAGTTTCAGTGATTCCGGTTCTTGATCCCACGTCAAATATTCAGCATCACCATATTCTATTTTGCTCTGGTCAGGAGAAGCCACGCCGGCGAAATGAAGCAATTTGCCTGTTTGTGTTTTATCCGGCATTTGAATCAGCTTACCCTTAATCTTAATCAGAGGTGCAGCATAATAATCGTTTTCATCTGCATGGTTTGAAATTAGCGTCTCGTACCTGTCAATAAGCGACTGGACATCTGCCCATTCAGATTTTTCCTGCTCATAATAAACAATCGGAATCTTACCATACGGATTCGTTGTTCTCGACAGTTCTTTATATCCGCCACCTTCTTTGAATAGAAAATAAAACTCCTTTTTAGTATAAATATCGACACGTTCCTGCGCTTTTACAGCTTGGTCTTTCTCGTCGAATATATCGGTTGTATAAATGATTGTGAATGCATCCATTTTACCATATTTGTCCCAGTGAGGAAATATTTGGAAGCCGTCTTTATATGTTAAAAGCATAACGCCCACGCTTGCCGGCGCATAATCAGGGTCGTTCGGTTTTTTATCGTCATTTTTCTGTGCATACCATAATTCAGCGCATCTTGTCTCTATCATATTCGTTCTAATAAGTTGCCTGTCAAAATATTCAATTTTGTTTTCATCATAAACATCCAGAATCGAATTAAAAGCGTCTTCGGTGTTTTCTTCTGATTTAAGAATATATTTGACCGCTCGTCCGGCAAGAAATGCTACTGCTAAATTTGTAATCACCTTTTGAAACGTTGTAATTAATCGTGCAACCGGAATTGTCTTTGCAGTATCGTCCTTGCCAATCTTTTTATCCTGCCGTTCTAAAACCTTGTGTTTACCGTCATACTCATCCTGATTTTTAGTTGCATTGGCAATGTAATCTACATCCGAAGCAAGTGCTTTAATCAGTTTTGCCGTATCTTTAATTTGCATAATCTGGTCAATGATTGGAATTTCTTTTTCTGCCATAATATCGCTCCTTAGTTAAACTGGTATTCCGTATATCCTAACATCTATCGGTTCTTCTTCTATCTCAAAAATCTGCTCGCTCCATGAATATCTTAGTGCATCCATCAGGTGATTATATTTATCAATTGGAATATTTAAAACTTCGCCATCTTTGTTTTTCTGCCACTGATATAACTGAAACTCATTTATAACGTCCTGCAATTCCTGATGAATAACTATCTTGTATTCTTTGAGCCAATTAATTCCCGAATTAATAGAGCCTGGTTTCTTGTTTGCACCATAAATATTTATTCCATAATCGTTTCTAAGCGACCATATATCTTTCGGATAATTATCGGCAAGTATTTGCTCTTGATGCCCGTTTTCCTTGAGTGTTAATGGCATTATGTCTTTGATACATGAAGCAATCACGCTATTCACTGCACCATACTCATAAAAAGCGTGAGTTATGTATATAGTATCGCCTTTGAGCGCAGAGCGTATGCCGGCGGAAGGGTCATTTGAGAAGCCAAAATCAAGTCCATTTTTATACACGCCCATAGTTTCTCTGATTGCACTTAAGTCTTCGACTCTCCAGTTATCAAATACCAGATTGCCAAGCACACCCCAATTGCCGAGCGTATAAACGTTATAAAAATATTCGTTTGTTTCGTTTTCAAGTTTATCTCTGTCCTGCGTTGTGAGGAAGCGATTATCTTTATAAGTAGTTTTAACAATTAGTTTATTTTTGTCTTTGTAAACAGTATCATTTTCAAAAAAACATCCGGAAAAGAACTCCTTAAATATCCAGTGCGTTTTCATAATCGGATTAAAAAGGAATGTCTCTCTTTTTGTTATATTTTCCTTGCCACCACGAATTCGTTTAGTAACTTCTTTATACGCGTTGTATTGTATTTCAGTTGCTTCTTCAAAAACAACATCTGTGAGAACGCCTTTTATCGGAACAGTTGATTTAAGTTTTTGTGGGTCGTCAAGCCCGGAGAACATAATTTGATAACCATTTTTGCAGGTTATAGTGAAGTCTGATTTGTTCGGAGTGAATATTTTTTCTAAATTCCATTCATTGATACATTTTAATATTTCATTAAATACTGAGCCCCTTATTGATTTGCCAACGTTTCTTAAGATGAGATAGTTTCTATTGCCTTTCATAACATCGATTAATGTTCTTTGTGCAACGATAAACTTTGATTTGCCAGAGGATGAACCACCGAAAAATATCTGTAACGGAGTCATATCGTTCAGATACGGTATATAGACAGAATTAAATGCCTTTCTGCGTGGAAGGTGTACCTCATATTCAATATCATTCTTTGCCATTACTCATCCTCGTCTATAATAACTCTAATAGTGAGGTTTCCGGGTATTTTGTCTTCATATAGTTTTTGTATCTTAGCAAGCTGTTCAAGTGCTTTTATTTTTGATTCTGTTTTTATGTTCGTTACCGTGTCCCATTCTTCACCGTCTTTTTTAAGTCTCGTTTCTGTTGAGGAAATACAATATGCAACTTCAGGCGGTAAATCTTTAATCAATTTTAAATTGCCTTTATTGTCATATAAATCTTTAATATTAAAATTAGCAAGCATATTAATTTTATTCATCGTGTTATGATGGTCTGCCATCATATCTGCAAACAACTCTTCTTTACGTTTTGCTAAATATTTTTTTACCTCAACATGATTCAACAGTCTTTGTCCTTGAGAATAGGCGGTTTTTTCTGAATATCCTGCAGATATTGCGGATTGAGTTGCGTTGCCATAATTTTTAGTAAGATACATTTCGCAGAATAATTTTTGTTGTGAGTTCATAAAATAACCTGTTTTAAATTTGAGTGTGCCAGCAATCAGGGAACTGACACACTCTCGGAAGAAAGAAAAATGAAAATGTGGAAAGCCCACATAAATATTATAATAGTAAATTATAAAAAAGTAAAGTGTTTTTTTTGTGTTAATTAATTAGCGTTTAAAAATGGATGATGTAACAATTTTATATTGTTGTGTAGCAATAAGTTATATTAATTTCAATCGAAAAATCAAAAAAGTGTAACAACTTTATATTGTTGTGTAGCATACATTTAACAAAAACTTGTTACAGTTTGTTACAGCTTTTTTTTGAGTTATAATGTTATGTTGCATACGTTTATGGTAATCAGTTAAACCATTTGTAACAGATTTTGCGGAAAAACATACACATATATAGAGAGATAATAAAAAAATTTAATAAGTAGAAATACATACTCTCTCTCATGTATATATATATATTTTTTTTTGTTACATTTTATATATATATATATGTAATGTATTGATATATATATAGTTAGAGCTGTAACAAACTGTAACAAACTGTAACAGACTTTCGTAAGTTATTGTTTTTATTGAACCGTTTTGTAACAAACTGTAACATAATTGATTAACGATTGGTTTTTTGGCACTAAAATAGGGCATTTTAGCATCAAAACACCCTATTCTACAGTAGAACAAAAAACTTAAAAAGTTTTACATAATTGATTAACGATTAGGATTTTGTAATTTTTTTTATCAATTCTTGTAACTGATTTTCGAGTTTGAACACTCTTTTTTCAAGATTATCTATTCTGTTTTCTGATGATTTGTACTCTTGAGGAAGGTGTTCGGTTTGTTTTTCGAGTCTAATTCCGCCGTTTGAGTCCATTAAAATTCTCCTTTTTTGAGTTATATTTAATCCGGAAACACCATTTTGCCGGTTTCTTTAATAAAGTGAAAATCAGCTATATGCTGTAGCATTTGTAAGTTTGCTCTTTCGAGTATATAGGATATATCACAGTTATGAAATCCACTTTCGATAAACGAATATCCGCATACTTTACAGGTATATTTTTTATCGTCACCGTGATTAAATGGCAGACTACTATCCTCTATTGTATATTCCTGTGTAAAAAACGTTTCTGTTGTCCAGTGTTTCATATTAAAGCTCCTTTCTTTTGTTTAAGTTTTAATAATTTAAGACATTCATCACATATAAAAATAGTACTTAATATATACACATCTCCTGATAAATCAGCCGGATAAAAGGGACCCGGTATTTTGTCCTTTTCGTAGTATCTATCTGCTTTTATATAATTTCTTTTTTTTTCTTTAAATCTTTTTTCACAATGTGTACAGGAAGCCATGTTAAATTTCCTTTCTTTTTTTAAATGGCAGTTTATTTTTCAAATCTATAATGAACAATGCTCCATGTTCGAGTATCTCATACTTACCTATTATGGTTTGTATATTAAGATTATATTGGTGAATAAATTTAGAAATCGTCAGTGCCCCGCTGGTGCTAATTGTCCCGAAACTATTTTGTTTAGTAGGCACGATTTCAAACCCGATTTGCCGGTTTTCTCGGTCATAATATAGTTTAATAAATTTGCCGGTTTTTAGCAATAATTCTCTTTGTGCTGTCGAGTTAAAGAGTATTTGTGATATACCATGATAGGAGTTTATAATAGAAGCATACGGCTTTATTTTAAAACACCTGAGCGTACCTGATACATCAACTACCTCGAATGACATTATCTGACTCCTTGCTCACTGGTTCAGTATATCCACATATCAAACATAACCATTCGTTACCATCCCGTCTACGGCGTAAAACCATATTTTTGTGTTTACACTTCTTCTTATTCATGTTTCGTCTCCTTTCAGAATAGTTTCATCTGCGCCATCTCGGCGGATATGCGTTTGGTAGCGATGTCACAGTCTTTGGGATTTAATTCCATACATATATATCTCCTATTGTATCTAACTGCTATCACTGCGGTTGTTCCTGTCCCAGAAAATAAATCACAAACAATGTCCTTCTCACATGTAAAATTGTTAATTATGCGCGATGTTATATCTTCTGAGGTATATCCGGGATTACCGTAATTATTTTCTTTGAAGAAATACCCAAGGCCTGACATCTGACAATTATTCCATACGTTTTTTATTTTATTTTTTGGTTTTACATTTACTAAAATACTTGAATATTGATTTATAAAATTACCTCTAAATGTACCATATGGAGTCCACGACAAAATAATTTGTTTATAATCTTCTCCAAGCATATTCCAGTATTGCAATATATACTTGGTAGGTGTAAATATAGCCATTTTATTTTCAGATATTCTCTTTGCTTCTTTAATCCATTTATCACACCATTTTAAGTATTCTTCATCAAATAAATTGTCTTTATAAATACCATAATCCTTGCCTACATTATATGGAGGATCAGTCCATATCATATCTACGCTTCCATCCGGTATATCCTTCATCCCGATTAGGCAATCCATGTTATATATGCGGTTCAGTTCCATCATAGCTCCAGTTCTGTCTGTGTTTCGATTTTCCCTTGTCGTTGCCAGTCTGGCATCCATGCAGGATATGGCGGTAACATCCAGTCAAAAATATCTCCGAGAGGGTCACCGAAATCGCCTATTGCAAATTCCCAGTCACGGTCGGTCATTTCCCCTCCTCGTAAACCGAGCCGATACGCTTTGAATCTTTTAGTGTTATAAGGATAGAAACTGAACTTGTAAAATCCCCATGCGGACGAATGATTTCCCATCTTACTCTGTCTATACTATAAACGAGAATAAACTCATCACCATATTTGTCTTGCCCCCAGTCTCCGGCAAACCACCACTCATCGCCGACCTTAATCCCCATGTCGAATGAGTCATATTTAATTTTCTCAACCATCACCCAGCTTTTACAATCTGTCGAATATAAAGATACTATATTGCCAGAATATTCTACTGCGGGATAACAATATTCATCATAGGTTGCACAATGTTTTATAGCATTATCATATTGTAGTTTCCATTCATACCCTACTATCTTGCCGTCTTTGATTAACCGGCTCATGCTTTCAGTCTGACTTCCGTTCATAGCTCATTCTCCTCTGCTTTCATTTTCTCGAACTGCCTGATTATATTATCGCAAGTCCAGTTAGCGTAGTTCGCAGTCAAGCAATCAAGATTTTTGCCTCGACTTTTCATTAACTCATGGACTGCTTTTAAATCGTCATCGTCAGGCTTTGTAATGAAAATCTCCACACCATACCACTTCTTAAATTCTTTAACAACTTCAATCGCTTCATCGATAGTCCATAGCCCAAACCCCTCCTTATGCTCAGTCAAATAACGAGCATAACATTTTCCGCACGCCTCGACTGAATCATCAATACATTCTAAGTCAGGAGGGCATATAAGATGTGAAATATCTTTTAAAAAATCTGCGAACTTTTCAAGCTTACGTTCTTTCTCGGCTTTCGGTTTATCTGCCATCGGTTAGCTCCTTAAATTTATTATATTTGGCAAGAACTTTATCCGCATATTTATCATCTCTATTGTATTCCTTATCAAAAAATCTAACATTACAATGATATTTCATTCTCCTTAATGCATCTGCCATTTCTTCAAGTAAATCATCACGCTCATCGCTCATTCTATTTCCCCTCGTTTAATATTATCCTATCAATTTCCGCTATAGTATACCGTCCCCTGAAATACTCTAACACCGGTTGTCGCCAATCTGATGTCCTATCAGCTTATCAGAAGTATATAGATTAACCCGCATAGTGTTCAGCCCGATCTGACCGCAGGCAATCTCAGCTATCGTTGACGCTTCGATACAATGAGCAAACTTCTGGACTGATATTAGGAGTATAAGTTTCATTGCGTTGTTCCTTTTTTTTGTTAGAGCGGTTTACTCCGCTTTTGCATCAACCATTCCTAACTTCTAATAATGCCCCGCATTCTGGGCAGTTATAAACCATTTCATATTTGTTTATATAGGATTTATTGCAACCAGACCTTTCCCCTTTCCACCCGCAATTATGACAAATCATCTCGTCATCTTCCAAATAAATTGGCATCTTACTTTCTCCTTTTAATAGACAGGGCTGGCAAGGATTTTTGTACACCCTGCATGATTCCTTTCTGGAGAGGACACTGCTTTATCAACTGGGTTTACAGTACCTCAATCCGCATCGGTGTCACCAGTCTGACCAGAAATCTACCGGATAGCGTCTACATATTCCGCCACAGCCCTGTCATTCTTATTCAACCAGTTTTACTTTGTTTATCTCAACCTGTTTAATAAATTAAAAACGGAATTATCCCTTGACATACGAAATATATTAATTATATTTATTAATTAGTTTTACATATAAGTTATATATAAAAGGATATGCGTTGTCTCTATTCCTAATAACATTGCAAGTATCACTTTTAACGCTTCTGATAACGTCACTTCTTGATTATCATGGCATAAAGTCAATATTAATCTATAATAACCTATGCTTAGTATTATTGATATTACTTGTTGCAGCATGGCAGTTTCTCACAAAAAAATTATCATTTAAAAAACATAAATACCATAAAATAATAACATATATTCTCAAAGCACTTAAGAACAAAAAAGACAATAATTATTTAAATATCGATACAATAAAATACGATACTCAAAAAGTAAAATATTGTGCTTGGTTGATTTGGAATATGTACACCTGCATACAAAAAATAGAAACTTAACAATAACAAGTATATCGAGTTCATCACTTTTCTCCTTTCGGCGCAGGTTCTGCTCTCTTAAATTTAGTCTGACAACTATGACAAAATCTCATAGGGCAATCGTATGGTGCAACTGTTAAATAGAGCGTTGTAACAAACTCATTACTCTTACACGTAGGACATATATCATCCCGCTTATCCTTTGTGTCTATCATTTTGTAACCCCTTTCGGTGCAAGTTCAAATAGTGATGAAGTAGGAACACTAAACTCCGCACCACCATCAACTGTCTCAATGCCACAAATATTCTTACCATACCACACCAGCCTGACTTTCTGATATACATTAGGTTTCAATTTGAATTTAGATATATCGTCAGCCCATACTGTAACTGTAGTATGCGGTTGTTTGACCTTCGGTTCATTAAACACTTGCTCAACTGCTTTGTGCATCTCTTTCTTAATTTGTTGCATCTGTTTATTCATTCTAATCCCTCCGGTTTAATTTAATCTTACAAACAATATATAATATAATACATTTCATGTCAAGTCTTTTTTATGAAATATTTTATTTGTTGGAATTATTGTTACTCTCTGGACAATTCCCATAAATCTTGCTGTCTTGGAGTCTGCGCCTTCAAATCTTTTTAATATTCTGCTCCAGTTGTTTTCATGCTCTGAATTTTTTAAAATATTTTGCACTCCGGCATGAGTGTCTGATATAATAATCATTCTACCGTCATCGGTTTCTTCGTATTTAATTCCAATTCTTTCAAGCGCATTTGATGCTGAAGCTGATATATCTTGCGTATATAATATTTCGGATACGGTTTTTTCGAGTTTATCTCTATCTACCATATATGATAATGTATGCTCCATAATTCTGTTCAAACAGCGTTCCTCATCCGCTAATCCTTCAATTGACGATTGCTCTGTCCAGTCTTGTAATTCTATCCACTTAACCGCATCCTCATACGATATTTCATTTTCTGATGTTAATGCAAACGCTCCGGCAATTAACGTTCCATACTGGTCACCAATTCTCTGATTGCCGAATTTAGTTGCGACTGCTTTTCCGAATGTTCGAGAATTTTTTAATATTGCCGGAATAAGTTTAATAGCTCTGACTCTTAAACTCGCACAATATTCAGCGTCAAGAAATAATGAAGCATTAACTATTTCATCAAAAAAGTCAACAGCATCGGCAGGATGTGGTTTTTTAAGCGATAAAATAGTTATTCTCGATGCATCGGCTTTCTGGTGTATATTCACGCCAACGGATGATAAACAGAAGCATGACCTGATTTTGAATTCAATTGCATTCCCGTGAGAAGAACCCTTGACAATAGGTGCGCCAGTCTCCGATGATGCTTGTCTCATTAATTCGAGAACTGACTGAAGTCTCTCCCGTGCTTTTCTGTCTTCTCCCTCTGTTTCATCCAACACAACCGGAAACGCATTAATGCCAAGCCATTGTCTGATTCCTGCCTCAGTTGTATTTGACTGAGCATTCATAGAAGTATGCCCCAGAGCCGGTTTTATTATATTATCTGAGAGCCACGTCTTCCCAGTGCCGGATGACCCCGTAAGCCATACATGAGGTCGCCAATATAACGCACCGCAAATAGGAGCGATCGCACACCAGCCAGCCAAAATTGTACCAGATATTGGTTTTTCCCATGATGGCATTCGGCATAAATTAAGAAATTTAATTGATTCGGTATTTGACAGCGGGTCTGCTTGCGTTGATTCGATAGGATATGATGCATTATAGATATATTGCGTTTTAAAATCTTCAATATTATACTGTAATCCGTCAACGATCAGCATATTCCCGTTGTGTTGTACGACTCGACCGTTATCAAACCAAGTTCCGCAACCTCTCAATTTTTTAGCATCATAAATACCTTTGCTTTTTGAAACTCTGAACATGAAGTTTCTTGCAGCATTCCAGTCAACGCCTTTTTTATTTCCAAAGGTATCTTCCCACCAAATTAGTGGAGCAAGCGCAATTAGATTCGCCTGAGAGTGCTGTTCGGCAGTTAATCTAACAAGTTGCAAGTCTTCATCCGGCATATAGTAGAAACAACCATCATTACTACCAAGAATTTTAAATGGAGGATGTTCCGGGTCGGTGAATTGAGTTTTTATTTTCTCTTGAACTTCTTCGGTTTTATCCTGTTGCGGAATCCAACGGGGAGAATTTTCGACAATTTCAATAAGTTGCTCTTTTGTTCCACCGGCTTTAATCCAATCAGAAACATCCTGACCTTTTGACAATCCATCCAGATTTGCAATAGCAATATATGAAGCATACGGGAACAATAATTCAGCGACTTTTTGAACATGATTGCGACCGGGCTCGTCATTATCTGCAATTAAAATAACATTTGCACTACTGAAATATTGAGAGAATTCCTTTCTCCATTTTCCTGCTCCACCGGAATTGCACGTCGCATAGAGTCCGAGCTTTTCAAGACTTATAACATCCTTTTCACCTTCAACAATGAAAATTGCTTTGCCTTGTTTAACGGCATCGATAATTCTTGGTAAACGGAACGGAAGCGAAGGCACGTTTTTGAGATTATATATCCAATTCTTCGGGTCATCCGGGTCTGGTCTGCGTTGTGCGAATGATTTCGGCTCATAACGACATGCCTGATAAATAAGTTTTCCGGTTATATCGACATAATCATAAGTCTGTAATAGCTTTTTCTTAGCGGTTTTTTCTGCGAATAAATCAGATAGCTTATATCCGATTGCAGAAACGATAGCTTTAGTTTCGCAGCCGGCGAAACAGTGTAGTAAAATTGCAGTGTCGTCTTGTTTAATTGAGAGACTGTTGTTTTTATCATCATGTGCTGGGCAGATTGCAGTAAACCCATCGCCTGACTTCTTTACATTTGACAGTTTAGAAAGTATTTCATGGATGTTTGCGGACATCAATATTTCCCCTGATTATTATATGTTATACATATTACATATTATATTATCACTTGTCAAGCATTAAAATAATTCATACTGTATAGTTGGTTCAAACGAAGTATCGTATCTTTTGTTAACTCCTTTCGGATATGGTAAAATTTTATATTTAAGTTTAGACATCATTTCTTTCTTTTGGTTCTTTGTACCAAGAAACATAAGATATCTATATTTAGGTAGTTCATTTATTACATCCCCACAATATAATGTAAAGTTTTCTCTGACAGTTAAATTGTCATCATATTTAAATCCATTTGTTAAAAACCAATGTTTATTTAAATTTCTTGAATGTATTTGGGTATTACCAAGAATATAACTTGTTTCCCTTGAAGACATACCAGTATAAATCCAGTTTGTTGCTTGATAAATATATCCACAATGATTATTATTAGGGTCTGCAAAACTTATTAAACACAGTGGTTTTGGTAATAATTTCAAACACATACCTACAAAAATACTAAGCGAATTTTTATGTAAATTATCATTTACAACTAATCGGTTGAGTTCTAAGGTTTTAATAAGATAGTTGTTAAATATACATTTACCCATATTCAATGAAGGACATACCGGAGTACCCAAAGTACAAACTCCTTGTAATATATTATCACTATCAAATAACCCAAAAGCATAAGAAATTGATGGTATTCTGTGTGCATAATGTTTTTTAAGTAACCATTCCTTATACTGTGTTAAATCTACACCATGAACGGAATATTCGTTTTTAATACTCATTTAATAATTCCCTCATTTCTTCCTCTGAATTCACAACCCCGGCTATACCACCGGCAAGCGTTAATTTTTCAATAAAGTTTTTCTGAGCGTCTGATAATTTCCCTGACTTTGTTTTTATTTCAATGCCGGCAAATATTGCAACGGTTTTGCCAACCATTTTTTGAGTTATTTTAACTGATTTCCATCCAATTAAATCACAGCTTCCTTTTATTAAACCATAATGTACCTTTCTCGCTTTATCATATCCGACAGTATTTCGGAATAATACGCCAAGTTTAGATTCTGATATTGCAAGTCTAATTCTGTTCTGTAGAGTTTTTTCAAGCATTATCGGTTACCTCGTATTTCTCCTTAAGGTCATCAGGAATTAAATCATTTTTTTTAATAATATGTTCAATAATTCCTTTGCGGGTATGATAGTCTCGTTTGGGTGCGATTCTCAATAAATCTTGAATTGTCCATTTATCGAGGTTTAATTCTGGTGCGGGCGGGATGAAGCATATCGAACATAATGTTTCATTATTATTAACATGCCACGAGTCTTCTTCAATTGCTGTTTCAGGGTCAATTTCTCGATAAAAATATGCAGTTTTCTCACCGCATAAATCACATTCGATTGTAAATACTTCATCGTTAATTTGGACAATCACCGCTAAGTCTCCTTTCTTCATATAATATTTCTCTTGTACTGGGAAATAATGCAATCGATTTACTTCTATCAGTGAATCCATTATTTATAGCAAGACTCCATAACAGACTAAAAAACTTCTGATATATGAGTGATTGTGCATAATCAGAGACACTGACATCGTTTTTTTGCCAAGCCTTTTCTGTCATGTATGATATAATTTTTTCAGCATACCATAAACTCATCAAATCTGATACTTCTTTCTGATTTAGAAATATGCCTGTATGCTGATAAGTTTGCTCGCTCATAAATGGAATCCCCACAATTTCCGCAACCATTCTATTTTAAGTTTATCGTCATATCTGTATATCTCAAATGCGTTCGCAATTGCATAAGAGAATTCCCACCATATCCAAATAGCAAGCCAGAAAACCGGATACAATAATATAGGAGCGTGAATAAGAAATAATATAATAGAATACGGAATTCCATAACTAACCGCTTTTAAAATATGCCATAATTCCATAAGTCTGCTTCCGGCTTTCATGTGGTCAACTGAATCAGCACAAGCGTTAATCATATACGATAATACGAGTAAAAACATAATCACTGCATTCTGAATTGTTATCATTTTATTTATCTCCAATGTTAAGATGTAATAGGCAGACAGTTTCCTATTTAGTTATATAATATCATTTACCCGATAATCTATTGTTTCTACGGTCTTTCCGTTTTCCATAATAAATATACGATGTGGGTCAATTTGTTTTTTACCCTGAGGCAAACATAATTCCATTATTGTCTCATAAGTTGATGGGTCGTTTGAGCTTTGTTTTAAAAACACTATTAAACGCTCATTATCACCATTATTAAAAACATCATGCATTTGATTAAATTCGATAATGTGTCGTTCCTGATGTATTAATTTACAATCTGGGTATCTATAAATACTCGCAATCATACCTGTCTACCTTTCTGTCTACTGTCTGCCTGTTTATTTTGGTTATGAAATTATCCTATATTTGGATACTCACCACATATAGGTGTAATGTCAATAATCATTTTCCCAATTACACTGGTCGTAACTTTTACTCTTTTTATATCTATAATTCCACTCATTGGATATACGACAACATCTCTATAGTTTTTATATTCTTCGCAGTAATCATTGCCGAGTGTAATATCTGCTTCTGTTTCTGTGATAAGTACTCCAGTACTGATTAACTTCATCGGGTGTAAATCTTGACAGTCATCTTCATGAAGTGTCTCATACCCGTGTTTACAGCAATCATGCCAAGACAGAATTATAATTGTTTTACTTAGTTCTTTCATCTTTTCTCCCTCACTTTTATTAAACATCCCAAGTAATTCCCCTCAAATAATCTTGAGCATACTTTGCGCTTTTCTTAACAGAGTATTCGGGGGAATTTATCTGTTGTGCCTCAGTATTTACGATAAACAAAAGATTATCAATAAGCTCCGTTAAGCGTGTCAAATTCTTAAATCTCTCTTCATCGATATTGGTATCACCGGCTGCCCCCACCTTTCCGTTTAGTTTCATTACAATTTCAAATAGTTCCATTTTCTTTCTCCCTTAGTAGATTCTTAGTGGCAAACTCTCATCTTTGTCTTTATCAAATTTTCGGTATGGTCTGAAATAGTAGCAATCTCGACATCCACCACCAGTTTCGTTCCTTCTTTTCATGTTAGAACAATAATCATTACATTCAACCATAGGACGTTTGCTCTCATACACTAAGTCCATTAACACCGGCGGATTAAACATGCACTCACCCTTCATTATCTTTCCTCCCTTGTAATTTTATATCATCTGTTATGCCACTATGGTTTGCCCTATCGTCAATAATTTCCTGATGAGCTGTTTTCACAGCCTCGACCAAACTATCGGCTACATATCTATCTTTACCAAGCATGGCAAATAATGTTTCTTTCTCTTCTGCTGTAAGTTCAGGTTCGGGCTCTGTTATATAACCAGCCTCATAAAAATACCCCAAATCTGACATACGAAACGTAGCCACTACATTCCCTCTTGCCTCTAACGCTTTAATTAACTCTGTATCACTGTAGTACAGAAGACTGGTTTTATTTAACATTTTATCTCCAAATTTTATATTTAGACGTGCCGTCAGGTTCAGGGTCGAATGGCTTATCAAGTTTTATAGTTTTGTCAAAGAAAGTTACAATTCGTGTCTGACCTGCGCCTTTGCCTGAAATGATAGTTATTTTAACAGCTCTTTTTAGCACCAATTTTAATATTAAATAACCAGTCAGCATAATACACAACAAAATCTTTAAAATCAGCATACAATAACATCTCCTTTCTGTCGAATCGGAACAACCAGAAAATAAGTAAAATATATCCAAGAATTAATGTAACGATAAAAAATAAACATGATAGTATTTCAAGCATTAGTTCTCCCGATTTAAAATAATTTCAGTTGCGATACTGCCGATTGCAGATTTTTTACCATAACATCAAAATAGCTTTCTTTTAATTCTATCGCAATTGCTTTTCGGTTATGCTTTACCGCTATAAATGGCTCGCTACCGATACCGCCAAATGGTGTTAATATAGTCTCACCCGGATTGCTGTACAATTTTATACAACGCTCGATTGTTTCTAATTGTAATACAGTTAAATGTTTTTCATCTTTTTCATCTCGTGCACAATAATATTGAAGAGTGTTAGTCTCGTCAATATCAGTCCATATACCATTTGCCCATGTTTTCCATGTTTCGTTATCTAATTCACCATTTTTGACTGGTTCAATAGGAGTCATATTATCGCCCGGTTTTTTAAATATTAATATCTGGTCAATAATTGCTGGTCTTGAATGTGATGAATCTTTCTGCATTTGTCCAAAAAGCAAAGGTTTGCATTTTGTTCTTATTGCCTGAGATTGTGGATTTTTCTGAATAAATGCACGCCCTACAAATATCCATCCAATTGATTCATGTAATTGAATAACACGTCCGGGAAAATCTTTTAATCCGATATACCCGTCCCTGTTTGCCATCGCAGGAGTATCGGAAGTATGAACACATGATAAGCGTCCTTGTTTTGTTATTCTTAGCATTTCTTTTACAATAAATTCATAATGATTAAGAAACTCATCCAAATTTTTACAATTAGATATATCTCGCTCGCTGTTTGAATAAACAAATAAATCTGCAAAGGGAGGGCTGTATACGCTTAAATCTATACTGTCATTCCCCAATTTTGGTAACTGCACACATGAATCACCTTTTATCGCAGTCCACATTTCATCCGTTACAACATCTTCGGAATAATTATCAATAACCGTTTCAATTCCCATGAGTTCTTTCTCCTCATAAATTTTAATGTTCTCTATCATTTTGTTTCGTAGTCTGGTTGCCTGTAATTCCTTTCGTTTTATGTTTTCAAATATTTCAATTTCAGGACTTGTCAATAAGATATAAACGGAAACCTCTTTTTTCTGTCCAAATCTCCATTCTCTACGGATTGCCTGATAATATGATTCCCACGAATCATTTAAACCAAAGAATACCATATTATTAGCATTTTGGAAATTCATCCCATATCCGCCTATTTTTGCTTTTGTGATTAATACAGGATATTTGCCATCTTGAAATTCTTCAAAATCTTTTGACTTGGATTCTAAATCATCACTTCCTTTTACCTCTCTTGATATATCATGTAATGCTTTTAATGCCAGATTGCTTTCTTTGTCAAGTCCGCACCATATTATCCATTGACCTGAATCCGGATTAACTATTTCTTTTAATATATCAATTTTAGTATTAACCATATCTCTGCGAACTTCCATCCGGTCGGTTATGCCTTTTAATCCCATGAAAAACAAGCTATCAGTTTGATGATAATTTGAGATTTCTTTTATCATAGGAATAATATTTAATTTCGGTAAAATAAACCCATCATCTTCATATCCTAAGTCGGATGGTTTTGTCATAAAAATCGCCCATGATGACATCCATTCAAAAAACTTATTTTCTGCGTGGTGCTTTATACGCCATTCCGTACCACCTTTATTTGTGCCTTTTTTAAAATAATGATTCCCGTTATAATTGACTGTATGTTCTTTATTTGCATTTATAAAAAACATTGCCAGCATTTCCTGATGAGTGCATACTTCGAGAAAATGAGCATGATTGCCTATCTCTATATAATCGTTCGGAGCTGGTGTTGCAGTACAACATAGTTTATATTTTACACCTCTGAACTTATCTAATAATTTACGTTTGATTTTCCCCGATATTGACTTTATAATGCTGGATTCATCGAGTACAAGAGAGTCTATATTGTTATCAAAATTATCTATTAATTCATAATTTGTAATATTAATACCCGATTTTAGTTCATCTTTATTTCTGACATAATTAACTGAAATATCTATTTTCTTTGCTTCCCGGATTGTTTGTTTTGCAACAGAAAGAGGCGCAAAAATAAGACAAGTACCACCCAATAATCTCGCCCATTCTAATTGAGCGAAGGTTTTCCCGAGTCCGGTGTCAAGAAATATCGCACATTTCCCTTTCTTAACCGCCCATTTTACTATATCTTTCTGAAACTCAAATAATAACGGATTAATATCGGTTTTATTTATTTCTTTACCTACTGAATTTAATTTATATTGTTTTGATTTCAAAAACTCATCATAATTCATAATTCCAATTCTCCCGTCATACAAGTTGTTTATCCCTCCTGACTTTCATTACCCAGTACACCCAGCCCGGTTTATATCCTCGTTTTTTAGCGACTTCTCTGAGTTCTTCTTCGGTTCTTGCTTGTCTTATTTCATGTTTCTTTTCAAATCTCATCTTTCTTTTTTCTTCATCGCTTATTTTTACCAATTCGCCGTCAACCTGTTCGATTTCTCTCGATTGCACAGGGACAACCCATCCGCAAAATGGACACTGTTTCTGAACACGTCTAAACATCAAATAGCATGACTGACATTGTACTATATTAATTTCGTTTTCTTCACTTATATTTCTTGCTTTCTTTTTTATGCCATCGAGTGTCCATTCTCTGTCATCGTCCGGGAATCCATGTCTGAGCGTATTGCCAACGTGGTCGAGTATTGTTGAGTGTTTTTTCCCTTTGAATGGTCTTAATATTCTCCCGCATTGCTGTAAAAATAATCCCATCGATGCCGTAGGTCTTAACAGTATTCCAACTGATACGACAGGAATATCAGTGCCTTCGGATATAATTTCACAGGATGTCAGCACCTTAATTTTGCCATTTGCAAGATTTTCAATTCTTTCTTTTCTGATTGTATCATCTAATTTCCCATCAATTGATTCAGAAGGAATTCCGACAGAATTAAATTGTTCTGCAACGTGTTTCGCATGCTTAACAGAAGCGCAAAATGCAATCGCTGGTTCATTCGGGCATAATTTAACATAATGTTCAACGGCGCATCCTGTAATCGTAGGCTTGTCCATTAATTCATCTACTTCGGATTGCTTATAATCGCCATATTGTTTATGCAAATTTGACATATCGAGTTTATTCGGAGGTGCATAAATAACAGGTTGTGATAAAAATCCCATTTCAATTAATTCCGAAACAGAGAGTCCATTTACAAGCGTATCGAAATAACCGCCTGCCTGCACACCAAGCCCTTTGCCATCCAATCTAACTGGTGTAGCTGTAACGCCAAGCAATCTCGCTTTCGGATATGTAGATAGTATTTTCTTCCACGAGTTGGCAAGAGTGTGATGACATTCATCCACTATAATTAAATCAGGAGCTTTGTATTTTCCGAGTCTTCTGACTAATGTTTGTACTGATGCGACCTGAATTTTATCATAAGATACGGAATATTTAGGAGCGATTAAACCATGCGGAACTCTCATTTCAAATAGTGCTTTTGAGCATTGAGCTAACAGTTCTTGCCTATGAACAAGTATCATAACACTATTGCCTTTTTCGGCGACTTTTTCAGTTATATAAGCAAACATTACCGTTTTGCCTGACCCTGTCGGTGACTGAAGTAACGGAGCATTAAATCCCGCACGGTAAACGTCCCTGACTTGTTCTACAATAGTTTTTTGATAAGGTCTGAGTTTATACTTCATTTGAAATTATCCGGTATGTCAGTAGTTTTTAATTCCTCTTTTATTGCTTTTAATGCAAGTATAAGCGCACACTTTCGACATACATCCTCGCTAACTTCTTGTCTAACTGATTTAATTTGATAATATGCATCCGACTTTTGCATTCTATGATGTATATCGTTTATATACATTATTCGCTCAATACCTCTGACCGTTGTTTTTAAATACTTTTCTTCAACAATATCATCATTATCAACGAGTTCTTTTCCGCAATAATCGCATATTTCCATTTTCATTTTATCTCTCCTTCTTCAACCCAGTATGAATGTCCGCCGACATCATCCATATTTCTCATTTGAGTTTTTTCATTCATAGTCATACAAATCAAAGCTGTTTTTTTAATCTCGTATAATGCTCTCAATATACCACTCCTACCATCACCATCAAGAATATCAACACCATCGAGTATAATAATGTCAGAATTATCATATATCGATATTGCAAGCTGGACAATAACTCTGATTCTATATTTTTCTGACTGTGATAGAAGTTCATATCTCCTGCCGTTTAGTGTAAAATTTAATGTTTCAGAATTAACGGAAATGACACCGAATTCAGCTTCTTTGCAAAGTTCGTGAATTTTTTTATTAAATTTCAAAATGCCATTTGAGAGATTAAGTTTTCGCAATCCTTCGGGAGCGAGAGCAGTCACTATAATTGCAGTTGCAAGAATCTCATTATGTACGTTTCTGGCTTCAAGATATGACTGAAGCATAATTGATTGATTTTCAATTATCTCAATATCCTTGTCAATTATACTGGCATCTCTACCTTTTGATTTTTCAGGTTTTTTATTCCACTTTTCAGTCGCATCTTCACATTCTTTTAATAAATATTTTGCCGTTGTAAGAGAATCCTTTGCTTTGTCAAGCTCATTCTGTAACTGATTCCCCTTTTCGATATAGGCATTATATTTATCTTCGACTGCTTTTATCTGAGCATCGGTGACTTTTTTGCCTTTGACTATTATTCCATTTTCAATAGTTACCGGTTTAGCACAGTGCGGACACTCCTGATTTTTCTCGATAGTTTTTTGAGGTGTATAGTTCCAGTATATACTATAATCAGATCGAAGTTTATCGACAACGGTCTGATGGTCTTTAACATTTAGTTTTGCTGATTCTAAACCATCGACATACGACCGCAGTCTTTTTTTCTCTGATTCATCCAGAGCGGTTGTTGTGATTGCACTATCTCTTTCTTTTCTAAGAGCATCGATTTCTTTGTTTAGTGATTCAAGTTTTTTGCTTTCAAGACCGAGAATCCATCCTTCAGGTTTCCAGATTTCGCCTTTGTTGACACCATACTGTTCTCCGGTGATGTGTTTCCATGTACCCTTGAGTTCTGCGCCTTTGCCTTTGCATCGCTCATACGCACCATCCCACGTCAATGATTCAACGAGTTTCCATAGTTCATCGAATGACTCATCGTCCATGTTTGCTTTTTCAACAGCTTTTTTTAAATCTGATTTCATAGGATTTGTTTTTAAAAGGTCTGAAAAATATGTTGCTCGCTCACGTTCTGAAATCCATACAGGAGATTTCATTCCGGCAGCTTCGTAGGAACATTTTGGAATTGTCCCGCCGGATGTTAATTTGCAAATAGGATAATCGATTAGAGATGTACCAGCTTCGCATTCAAGCATGATTTTGCCAACGCCTGAATTTGTATTTACAATTTCTGTGGAATCCTTTTTAAGAATATATGCCGGTAATGGTTCTCCAAGAAGCACTGAACCAAGTGCTTCTGCAATTGACGATTTCCCCTGATGGTTTTTCCCTGCGATAAGACTTATGCCGTTAATATCGAGTTCGGCATGTTTAATGCCTCTGTAAAAATCAATTGTTAATTTCATTTTTCTTATTCTCCTGATTTTTTAAAATGATAATTTTTAGCCTTAATAGTTACACCCTCCGGGATAGCCGTCAGGCTTCTGAGGTTAAGGTAACCGCCTGCGGAAATAGTTACACCCTCCGGGATAGCGGTTAGACTTTCGAGGTAAAGGTCACCGCCTGCGGAAATAGTTACACCCTCCGGGATAGCCGTCAGACTGCTGAGGTCAAGGTGACCGCCTGCGGAAAGAGTTACACCCTCCGGGATAGCGGTTAGACTTTCGAGGTTAAGGTTACCGTCTGCGGAAAGAGTTACACCCTCCGGGATAGCCGTCAGGCTTCTGAGGTCAAGGTAACCGTCTGCGGAAAGAGTTACACCCTCCGGGATAGCGGTCAGTCTTCTGAGGTCAAGGAAACCGCCTGCGGAAAGAGTTACACCTTTCGGGATAGCGGTCAGGCTTCCGAGGTTAAGGTAATCGCCTGCGGAAAGAGTTACACCTTTCGGGATAGCGGTCAGGCTTCCGAGGTCAAGGTCACCGCCTGCGGAAAGAGTTACATTTTCCGGTATACTTGTCAGGCTTCTGAGGTTAAGGCAATCGTCTGCGGAAAGAGTTACACCCTCCGGGATAGCGGTCAGTCTTCCGAGGTCAAGGAAACCGCCTGCGGAAAGAGTTACACCTTTCGGGATAGCGGTCAGGCTTCCGAGGTCAAGGAAA